>Ga0316230_1000513_pt1 | contig 53892 bp, 57 predicted proteins | sample TBH18025metaG_FD_206004 | JGI IMG/M metagenome (GOLD analysis project Ga0316230, IMG submission 206004) | Freshwater microbial communities from Trout Bog Lake, Wisconsin, USA - TBH18025 | ecosystem: Environmental > Aquatic > Freshwater > Lake > Hypolimnion/Profundal zone | place: USA: Wisconsin... | reverse complement strand
TTTATTGAGTGGAAAACAGATTTGGCTAACTAAGAATTTGAACCAAATCTAATCTGACAGACACCCTATAAAAATCGGTAACTGTCAGATTAGGTCTGAACTAGTACAATTAAAAACAGGTTAAACAAACAAAGCTTTAATTCACTTTAGCTTTAGTCTTTTCTATAATAATTAAAAGAATTAGTAGTTCTATAATGCGTGTGAGTCTCAATCTCTCCATTTGATAGCACAGATTCTTGGACCTTCTTTTCATCATCTATGTGTTTAATAACAACATGATCAGTCATAAATATTTTTTTACTCAAATCTTCCTTAATGATATTGCAAGAGTTAATCAAAGTTTGATTGTCCTCAATTACCTGACCATTAGACTTATACCAATCTGGCGCCACATGCACATTAAGTAATTTTTCATAAAGGGTGTTCCCACTCACTGACCACTCGTATGAAAAATTTATAATACAGGCAATTTCTTTTGAATCGACTTGCATTATCATTTGTGCCTGCGTACTTTCTTGACCATTAGCCAGATATTCGTCAACGAAGGTCGTTTTAAAATACACACCTTGCTTCGAACTATGTTCACTTTGATGATACCAACGGCCAAGCATCGCCCCTGCAATATTTGATTGATGTTGCGCTTGTGCTTTATCAACTTGTTGATTTTCTGCTGTATTACAAATAGTGTCTTTATTTGTAGAATAAAATTTTATCCTATCGTTATCATTTGCTTTTATTGCATTATCTAGAGCTGATTTTGCATAACCACATGATAAGGAATAATTTCTTTCTTCATAAGCTTTTGTAGATAATTCATAAAAGCACACACTAGTATTAAGTGTAGATGCCCTAATTTCCTGATTATCACCTGCTTTTGTAGCATAATCTAATGCAGATTTAGTATATTGGCAGGCAAGCTCAATATCTTTTTTCTTATCAGCTTCAATTGCTAAACTCTTAAAATATTTAGCTTGTTCTAAATTATATTTCACATCCTCTTGTGATAAATTTCCTTTTTTAGCATTAGAACCACAGCCTATAAGGCTTAATGTCAAAAATACTACGATAATTTTTTTCATAAAAATTCCAATAATTGGAGGGACCAAAATTTTATATAGCGCTCAGATAAAAATTATTAGTGCTATCTTGCACATATTTCTACCTTAACGCGTGAACTCCAATAGGCACAAGGGCTAACCGTAAATTGATAGATGCCAGTCATTGGCGCGACAAACGTCAGTTCACCATTCGGCACCCCTGGTTTCGAATCAGAAATAAAAATCTGTTCACTTGGCCCAGTCGCAATTGGATCTAAATTTCCCCACTCTTGACCCGATTCGTACTCACCTAGACCTATCATTCTCACGGAAATTGATTGTCCCTCACCAAACTGCCCCGTGAACGTATTAGCTTTTCCATCAAAAGCCCAACAAATCTCACCTTTGGCGAATGTAATTTTCTTCTTAATTTCAACATTACATCCCGATCCAAAAGCGGGAATACTTAACAACAGAACCAATAGATAACCACCAAGTAAAACTAATTTTTTATTATTGTTAATCAAGACAAATACCTAAATAATCGTTAAAAAACTCAACCTAAACTAAAGACAAATCGACTCATATTCAGCATAGTTATCTCCAAAGCGAATCGTCATACAATCATCAAAGTTTGCTTCACCGGCACAGGTGAACTTAATCACCTTTAATTTAGTGCAGTTTAAAAAATTCTCAGCAGCCACTTTTTCAGCTTGGTTACAAACACCCTGTATTTTTGCCTTAATCTCTCGCCAAGAAGCATCTTTTGCATCTACGCCAAAACGCTCAGCTATCGCCGTCATCTTTCGTCCTATTTGACACGCTTTAGCATAATTATTTGAGGCGTATTCAAATTGGAACTGAATCATCAATCCCCACAAATTAATCCCCTGCAACTCATCTTGTAACGTTTCAGCTTGAAGACTCGTTGCCCATAAAGCAATAACTAGAATAAACACTTTCATATAGACCCACCTTAAATAAGTAATTTCCCCTTCTATTCGAGCGTACAGCTACAAAATTAAACACCTGTATTCCACATGCCGAAATATGCACCTTGTTTTTGCATTAATGCCTCATGCGTTCCTGCTTCAATAATTTCACCTTGACTTAGCACCACAATCTGATCTGCATTGGCAATGGTGGATAAGCGATGCGCGATGACAATAGAAGTTCTATTTTTAAATAACTCGATCATTTCAGCTTGCAAAGCGCTTTCGGTATGCGTATCCAAAGCAGACGTAGCTTCATCAAAAATAAAAATAGCGGGATTCTTTATCACTGCTCTAGCAATCGCTAAACGCTGTCTTTCTCCACCCGATAACATTAAACCGCGCTCACCAATTACTGTTTCATATTGCAAAGGCAGGGTTAAAATAAAATCATGTAGTTGCGCGGCTTTTGCGGCATTTTGCACAGATTCAAACGTCGCATCAGGATCACCATAAGCGATGTTGTATAAAATCGTACCGTTAAAAAGAGAAATATCCTGTGGAATAATGCCTATACACTTTCTAAGGCTTTCTAAACTAACTGTGCTGATATTTTGCTCATTGATCTTAATTACCCCCGCATTAGGCTCATAAAACCGCAGTAGTAATTTTGTAATAGTGCTTTTACCCGACCCCGTACTGCCGACAATCGCCGTTCTAGTCCCAGGTTTAACAATAAAGCTAATCTTATTTAGGGTGGTTTTATCAGAGCTATAAGCAAAGCTGACAGATTCAAACTTTATTTCTGGCGCCGTATTGGCAATAGATAATTCAATAGTCGGCAGGTTATCTGTAGCGGGCTCTTCATTTTTTTCAGCTAGCAAAAAGAACAATTGCTCTATATCAATGACACTTTGCTTAATTTGCTTATAGAAATTACCAAAATAAGACAGAGGGATATAAACCTGAATCATCAAGGAATTAATCAGTACCATATCGCCAATAGACATAGTGTGATTAACAATGCCCAACGATGTTCGCCAAATCACCAGCGTAAGCCCGACTGAAACAATAATTTGCTGACCAATACTAATAATAGACGAGGCTTTTTGAGATTTAATTGATGTGTCACAAAAAGCTTCCAAGTGCTGCTTATATTGTGAAAACTCTAATTGCTCACGCCCAAAATACTTAACCGTCTCATAGTTAAGCAAGGTTTCAAGTAACTTCTGATTAGCCTCTGAATCGGCCATATTAATGTAGCGTCTAGCATTGGCCCATTGATTAGTGGCTATAGTGGTATAAACGATATAAACAATTAAAGTACTCCACAAAATTACCGAAAACCAAGCATCATAAGCCCACGCGAAATAAACAATAACAAAACCAAATTCAACGAGTGTGGGAATAAAGCTGTCTAATAATAATGCCGTTAATGACTGTAAGCCTCTAACACCTCGATCAATATCTTTGATTAATTCCCCCGTTTTCTTTGAGACATGAAAGCGCAACGACAAAGAATTAAGGTGTAAAAAAATGGTTTGGCCAATGTTGCTAATGATTTTTTGAGTGACTTTAGTAGACAAATAATCTTTTACATCCTTAAAAAGAATGTGCGTGATGTTCAAAACACCATAGGCAAGGATTAAGCTAAGCGGCAATACAAACCCAAGATTTTCTATAGGGCTAATTTGTAGCGATAAATCATCAATGATTCGCTTCAATAAAAAAGGAATACCGAAGGTTGATGCCTTAGCCAACACTAAGCAGATTAATAGCAATGCTATATTGACTTTAAAACCGTTTAATTGATTTTTAACCGAAATGAGTAATTGGCGCTTCTCCCCAGACAAATTTAGTTTCATGATAATCACATATCAGTACAGTGATTTATCACGTTTAACACTTCGTCTGTCGTTGGCCACTCACTATTAAGCCCCCTGACTGCTTGCCCGTACTGATAGGGGAACCAAACTTTCTCATTAGTTGGCCCAAAGATACCGACTACCTTAACGCCAAATAAGGCGGCGACATGTAACGGGCCACAGTCATTAGCTACAACTAAAGTTTCACCATTAAAATAATGCCTAACAATGTTTTCCAAAGGTGTATTTAAAAAAGTAGGGGCAAATACTGAAAATGCCGCCTGATGTTCTTTTTCGGTATCACCTAAAAATACGCTCACATTAAAACCTGCATTGATTAAGGCTTGAATAATGAGTAACCAATTTTCTACTGGATAATGTTTTAAGCTATTTGAACCGCAAGGGAAACATAGGATAGTTTTAATGGCGGGGACGGTGTTATCACTTGATCTATAATGTTTTACATCTTGACTTGGGTATCTTAAAGGCATTCCTAAAGCTTTAGAAACCAAGATGGCATCCATAAACCAAGCGTGCTGATGTCGCATATCTTCTTGATCAAATTGGGCATTAATATCAGAAAACTTAGTTAGGTATGTCTTGGTATTTTTAACGACTGCTATTGATAGTTCCTCGCCAAAGTCAAAGGCGTATTGATCAGCACCATAAAAATAACTTTTTATTGATTTAGATACTTCATCGCCCCTAAAATCTATAATCTTTCCAACAGATACTACCCCTGATATTTCAGAGTAAGATTTAACGGCATGATCATTAAAAATGATCATAAAGAGATTTTTATAGACCGACTCCGTGACAATTAATACCTTAGCCCCTATAAAAAACTCAGGATAACACTTCAGCGCATGAACACTCATCATAGAATCACCTAAAATCTTAGGCAATAAAATCGCTATGTCGTAATCAACATTTGTGCTTTGATTCGAAAAAATATTATTCACTAGACTGCCAAACTTCATTACTTATGCACGAACATTTATTTGACGTCCTAATTTTCTGAACTGCTTATGTTGAGTGACCGAATTTCTGGATTGAGATTGTAAAAAATGTGCATATCTATATACATCAAAAACAGAGGGTGATGATTGATAGCGTCTTCTTGGATCAAAATTTTTCTTAATAAATCCTTGATGAGAGCTAGTGTAAGTAAACCAACATTGAGGGGTTGTTTCAAGGAAGATACCTAATAACCCAATGCCTAAAGCACCTGATATATGCATTAACCCGGTATCATTAGTGATAGCAAAGTTTAGATCTTTATTAAAGTTGAATAATTTATCGATGGGCTTATTAAAAACGACTTTAATACCCTGATGACGAAAATGCTTTAAATAGGGCAATTCTTGTCTGCCAATAAATACACGTATATTTGCATTACCCCGCTTTAGTAATTTAATTAACGCTAGATATTTACTAACGGGCCAATGCTTATCTTTTGAAGACCCACCAGGAAATAAAGCCACCGTTAAGTTCCTGTTCGACTTAGTTTTTGATACCGAGAGGGTCCTAGCACGTAACAATGACTCCATATTGAAGGATAACGGTTGCACGTTATTCGGCACTAATAGACTTGCCATCTTGGCATACAATGACCAAGCCATTTTAGGCTCATGCACTTTAGCTTCAAAAAACGGGGTATTTATAATTGGACAATTATCAACATAAATACAATCTGCGCCTTCTTTTATGGCAGGATCTATAAAGCAGGTATGTGTAATAATTTTGCTGTACTGATGGGAAGCTAACTTAGCTTGTAACCGTGGCAAGCCATTAAAATCTACAAGCGCATCAAATTCTTGTTTATTTTCAAAGAATGACAATAACCTATTGGATAAAAAAGTTATATTCATAGAAAAATGTCGTGATAAAAGCACCTGTATGTTAGGTTCTACAAGCACAACAATCTTGGACTCTGGATAAAATTCTTCAATTATTCTGAGGCCAACTAAGCTTTGTATAGCATCGCTTATGCCACTAGGAAGTGTAATTAGTATTGAACGCATCTAAGTCAAAAGGGATAGACAAGATCACTGGCAGTTTCGTATTCAACTTTTAAAATATCGTCAATGTCTTTAACTGCTATATTAATCCTCAGTAATTCGGCTAATTCCCAAGCCAAAGTTTTTAAGCCATAAAGCTCTTTTTGTCGCCAAGTATCAGCATCTTGATTTAATACTTTATTGGGGTGCGGATGCGTGTTTAGCACCAAATATTCAAAATCTAAGCGAGTACCATCAATAAACACATTATGAGTGCTTAAAGAATAATCATAGCCACCTAGCTTATGTAAAGTACCGGTTGATACTGACACCAATCGAATTATCTTCACAAACCAATCTATGGGCGTAATGTCTTTAAAAATAATTTCATGACGCTCTTGTTCACTAAAGTAAAACAAATCAGCTAAGCGCCACCGTGACTTACTGGAATAAATAAAAAGACACGGATTAGCAGGGCTTCCATCTAAATCAGGAATAGAATCAGCATCTATAAATTCACAGTTATTAGCATTTGAACCAAATTGTGGTATTTTTTTATGTAATGCAATCGCAATCGGAGTTACAACATTAATAGGCGTTTCACGCAAAACTAATGAGACATCCCTTTCCCTTTCGCCAGCCCATAAAGGTAATATCCCCAAACTGCCAAAGCTAGGTTTCCAGCCGAAGGCATGGTTCCAACCACAACCTTTAGCAAAATAGTAGTTCTTTTCTACATCCATACCTAAATAACAACTACGACCATGAATCGAGGCGCCTACAACCACATCACCCAATATTCCATAGTTGTCATTAATTGGGTTAGACACAAAACCATCGATTGCAGACATCCAAAAACTGTCTAATGCTTGAAACTCTTTGGGGGCTTCATCAGCTATCCAGTGGACCAAACCCGAGGTACTAAGTATTTTTAACTTGAGCATATTTATATTGAGTTGAATAAGATCCGCTAAAAATTGAATATAGCAAGTATAATCATTCGTTTAATTAAGTCAGTCTCATCAATACATACTATCTGATATAGACTGATAAATAGCCTTTACTTCAGTATTATTCTTGATGAATTTAGCGCATTCATTATTTGCTTCTGTTAAAAGTTGTTGTTTTTCTTCAATTGTATTTTTATTTCGAACTTCATTTGAAAAAATAGCTGAGTTACTTTTATTAATATTTATAATTTCTTCATCTGCTAATCCATGCTTATTTCCAAATGCTTTAGTGCTCTTTGTTAATACATAAGAATTTCTAGCGAAAGTCATAATTTGTTCTTTCATATCCGGCTTTATATTTTCAATCAATTTAGACATCCCATCAGAAGCGACAGCACATAAACTAATTTTATTTAGCACAACCTCAGGATTATTTCTTTTTGCTAATAAAGGCGTGCTGATTAATAAGAACAATAGTGTCAAAAATAATTTATAATTTAATCTCATATGTTTTTTATAAATGATTATTAAAACAAAGACGTAAAATTAGTTAATAAAAGAGGCGACTCAATGAGTCGCCTCTATTTTCGATCTAACTCAGTTAGATCTGTAGTTAATACCACAACTACCTTCAGTACTTGAAGGGCAACCAGTCAATGGTTTACGTTCTACAGATACTACTTTTGAAACGCCTAATTTTTTCATGTTATTAATCTCATAAACATCACTCAATAAACGGTGAGTGTTTCCGTACTCTTTGCTGTTTAGCAAAAGAATTTAGTCCATCTTTATTTGTAAAGATGTAAATTGTGCCCTGATCGGCTCAAAGGCTTTTAATGATTCCACATTCCACTTTGAGCCATAGCTAAGCCATGTTTCCCCATATTGTGTGATATAGCTTTGTGACTGATCGGTTTCATCTGATTTCTTTAAGCTATCCAAGGAAGTTCTTGGATCAAGATGATTAGCTTTACCTCGTGCCGGTTCTTGTATTTCAGGTCGTTCTGAGGGCTGTTGTGTGCCATAGTCTTTAGCTAGATTAAAGGCGGTTGCCACAGAGTCGGGGGTTTCACCGCTTCTTAATAGTAATGCGGCAAACATGCGGGCATTAGCGGTGCGACAATTAGTAGTGGAAGGTGCTAAAGCTCTACCCGTTTCCATTAAAGCCATACCCGGGCATTTAGTACACCAGCGACAGCGTAAATGCGTACTACATTCTTCGTAATCTTCAAGTCTTACATCCTGCCAGGCGGCAAGGTCTTTAGTGGTTTCATTCAAAGCCAATGTTTTGTTAGTTTCTTGTAAATTGCTTTTTTGAACCTCAGTTATTTTTGCTCGCTGACCTAAAGCAGAATGCCAAATATCCAAAGGATCATCAGTATGCAAATTACCGGACTTAATGGTTAAAGAGTTACAAGGATAAATAGAGCCATCGGCTGAAAAGTTTAAGCCAGCATAACCAGCTGCACAGACTGTGGCTTTTTGGTCTTTTATAAATTCGCCATAGTTGTTTTCTTCGGTACCTACAAAGATAGGAAAGCCTTCTGTCATTGCTGCAAGAATCAATTCTTGTGGATTTGAAGTAGACATTAACATGGGAGCAATCGCGCCATCGACACCCGGACTTAAACCAATTTCTGTTTCTGGCGAAGCATTTAATTCTTTTGCTAAGGCTAAAGTACCGGAGTAACTTTTTAAAGTATGCGACATTTGCACCGACTTTAAACTGGTACGCACGCCTCGCTCGTTCATGGTTTTAAGAGCGACTATTGTTTTATCAAATGATCCAGGCACTCGAGTTATATCATCATGTACTTTGGGCACATGACTATAAATTGAGAAACTGACCGTAGAAGGCCATAAATCGCACAGTTTATTAATATTTGCATCATCTAGCTTTAAGCCATTGGTATAAATATTAACCGCCATACCTAATTGACGCGCTGCTTCAACGATTTCAAAGAAATCTTTGCGCAGCATGATTTCACCACCTGATAAGGTGAGATTAAATACCCCACCTTCAGCCAAACGTTTAAGACTGGTAATAACTTGTCCGGTTGATAATTCATTATTAAGGCGATCTGGTTTCTCAAAATCTGAATGTGCGGCACCGGGATTGTAACAATGCACACAACGCTCATTGCAGCGATAGGTTAATTCCCAATGCGTTGAATACATAAAGCCTTGCGCCATCACCCAAGACTGGAAATCATTTTCTGGTTTTATATTGTCCGCGAATTCAAGTGGCTTTGCTGTTGGCACAGGTGAAGGTTTATTGTTGCCGTTGTTATCAGGATCAATTATTAAACCGAGTTCTTTAAACTCGGTTAATAAGCCATCTAACTCTTCTGCAACCTCTAGTTCAGTAGCTAAAGCGTATAAGTTTTGGTAGCTGATGCCTTTTTCAATCTCATGCCAAAGTTCAGCCGACAAGTCATCTAAGAAGACTTTGGTGTGATCGCGTTCATTTGCAATAATGGATCGCGTTTCTTTAGAAGCTGTTTTATAGGTGCGCCAAGCAGTCCAAGGTGCGGGTTTTAAGAAAGTATTGTTCATAAACATGAAAACTATTAATTATTGGTTGGTATATTTTTGGACTAAGGATCGAATCTCGTCGTCTGCTTTTATCAAACTAAGGCAACTGCGCACGTTTTCAGTTAAATGCTCATTAATACCTTTTAGCGTTTTTCCGCGCATCCCATTAGCTACTAATTTTGTGTTCTTTTGGTTAATAGCCACCAACTCTTTATTTGTTAACCCTACAGACGAACCTAATTCCATTGAAGTTTTAGCCATGACATACGAGTAACCTTCATATTTAGATTTAAGCTCAGGTTGATCTTGTTGACCCAATAAAACTGACATAGCTAGTTCTGAAGCAGCACACCAACTTGTCTTATCTACATTTTCTCTTCTATTGTTTGCTGATCTTTCTGCAGCTTCTTTATTCGCTTGCTCTTGTCTAGCACGCTCTTGTTTTAGTTGTTCTTGACGCTTAGCCTCTTTAGCGGCTTGTTGAACGGGATTCAGCCCACATTTAAACCTAATTGAAACCTCGTTCTCTAAACAACTTTGTTGATTTTGGGTATATTCCACGCAAGAAGTAGATTGACCTTCATTTTGTGTTCCTGCTAAAAAGCCCCATTTTGAACATTGCACAGAAGCTTTACCCTGAGCCTCATCCATGTTGACTTTAGGAACTTGATACGATCTATATCTGTAAGATAAATTGAGCAAGCCTTCTTCCTGATTAACTCCCGAAATCTCGGGCGTCTTAACAACACTACAACCAATTAACAGCGAATTAAATAAAACTAATACAACTAATATTGCCTTCTTCATGAATCCTCTTTTGTAATGGGTTATTGCAGTATATTTTTTCGTGGAAACCCAACTGTTAATCTAACTTAGGTTGAAGTAGCCAATATTTTGTTGAATAGCCGAACCCCTCTTATCAACATAATCTGTTGCTTCTTTAAACAGCATATCAGATTCTTTCATGAAACTATGTTTAGGTCAACTATATGTGTTGAACTTAAATACGACATTTATGACCGATATAGACACTTCACCATTAGACAAAGCAAGTTCAACGCAAGAATCGATAAGAGTACGTTTATCAAAGAACATTTCGAATAGGCGGCGAGAACTTGGCCTAACCCAGGCGCAATTAGCTGAAAAATTGGGCATTGAGCCAGAGACGTTATCTAGATTTGAGCGAGGTAAAAACTTACCATCACTGAGTACACTTGAGAAATTAGCTGATTTATTATTGGTTTCCGTTGCTGACTTATTAGCCGAACAACCAAAGATTGCTGATGACGATGCGTTGATATTTACATCTTGGATATCTGACCTAAGTGCTTCAGATAAAACCTTTGTTCGTACTATTTTGAAACAGTGTTGCGATTATTTAGGACAAAAAACCATGCCCATAAAATAATGGGGCTAATTCAATGCCCTCGATAGAGCGCCAATAATCTTATGTTTGAGGATGTAACTTCTGGATCGCCATAAACTTCAGATGTTGAAACCTGCAATATTTTTGCATGAATACGTTTAGCAGGGCCTTGTAAGTTGTGTCGCCTACCCTGCTCAAAGTATTCATAATCACCATCGGCATATTGAATGGCAGGCTCCTCTATTCTATGACTCATTCCTTTGTACCAATACTCTTTATATAAGCCATCATAAGCAATAACTGCCGGCCCTTCTGGGTTATGGTGTAAATCACCCAAATAGTAGTGAATAGAGCCATCATCCTCGATAACCTTCTTAATATTAGCGGCGACCATTGGGTCTTTTTCTCATTTCAATCTCAATGTCTTTATCGTTAAATTCTGGGAATACATTTGTAGCATCTAATTTTGCATTATTGCCTTTTAAGAGATCCACTTTAGAATTGGTTTTTACAGGTAATGCTGGTTTTTTTACCGGATTTAACTCTGGTCTAGTTGGAAACGGCTTAACCGGTACTTTAGGTGGTGATGGCCTTCTAATGATTGCTCTTGCCAGCCCCATTCTAGTTGGTATAGCTAATCGTCTTCTGGGCGCAGGCCTTTTATAAGCATACCCTTCGTCTATATCATCGGTGGTATCGTTATTTGTAAGCCTTTCCCATATAGTGATATTCACCAGCGCCCATAAATCGAACAATTGTCTGTCATCTAATAATTCGTTTATTCGCATTTTATTATCTCCTTTACTTTATTTAGCTTGTAAAACAAAAAAACAGCGAAAAATGGCCTTTTTGAGCCCTTTTTGTATCACTTTGCTAAATAAAAGTAATAAAGAGAAAAAATAGGCAAAGGTTGATTGGTCCTTTTTAAAACCAATAAGCACACCAGGGAAAAACCTAGGCAAACACTTTTGAAATACTCGCACCGGTAGATTAATGGGTGCCCCAGGAAATGGAATGTTCTTCGCATGGAGGGAAACAGCTGAGCAAAAGCAGCGACTTTACTGACTACCCACACCTCGTGTTGTGGATGATGATTGGATACGCCTTAAGTAAAACCAATTTCGGTAATTTGAATGAAAAAAGAAGGCTAAAAGACTGGGTAATTCCCAGACGTATTAGGAATGCGACTAGCGTGTTTTCCTAATGCCACCGTTGGAACATAGAAACAAAAGACGCACTTCGAGGTACTGGCCAACCGCCTCTGTAATTAGTGTAACGCTAGGTAATGAAGTCAACTCAGATGAAATTATTTTTTTGCTCCCGAAAGGGGGCAAAAATCCGTAAATCGTAATCTAGATGAAGATAGTCCCACGGGCAATATCCTCTTGAATATAAGATCTATATGGCAGTGGCAATCTACAGCATAATCACAGTAAAAATTTAACCTGAATGAGCCTGAAAGAAGAAAAAAGTGCTGACCGAAAGGGAAGCACGAGTGAGCGACAGCTCACTTCCCATTATTCAAAGCTATGTTGGCAATCTCACCATTAAAATCCTAATGTCCTAATGAATAGCTACGTCTAAAATTCAAGTTATTAACTACAAATGATAAATACTCAGTCATACAAAGGAGATTTATTATGAAACACAAAAACAGCAAACAATTAACCGCCATGAGAGCGTACAGATTTAATCCAACATTAGCACATTCAGTTTACGCCACAGCAAGAAGTTTAAATATGAGTGAAAGTGAATTCGTAAGAATTGTATTATTAGATGCTGTTGATAGAATCCAGCAGAACTAAAATATTTAATTATGCCGCCATCACATAGTTTTTAGAGCAGTTTATTGAACTCCATTCTTTAAACCATCTAGGTAATCACTCCACGCTTGCATCATTTTATGACGTTCAGCTAAATGCGAGGTTCTATTATAGGCTCTTCCATTGGCATCACGAACTGAATGGGCTAATTGATGTTCAATAAAATCAGGTCTAAAGCCTAGTACTTCATCGAGTATAGTTCTAGCCATCGCTCTAAAGCCATGAACCGTCATCTGATCTTTGGTATAACCAATAATGCGTAGAGCTACCGATAAAGACATTATACTCATTGGCTTTTCACCGTTAGGGGTTCTCATGTTAGGAAATACATATCGTCCACGCCCTGTAATAGCCTTTAGCTTTGTTAATATCTCTATAGCTTGGTTTGATAACGGAACTATGTGTTTTTGCTGCGTCTTAGTTACAAAATACCGCCATTCCTTAGCCTCCAGATCGATATCTTTCCATTCAGCTAATCGTAATTCACTATTCCTGACAAATACCAATGGAGCAAGCTGTATAGCTGAACGTATAGTAAACGTGCCTGTATAACCATCTATCGCATTTAGCAGAACTGCAACTTCTTTTGGTTCAGTAATTGATGCAAAATTAATTGTTTTTGGTGCTTTTAATGCTCCTTTTAAGTCTACTGTTATATCTCTTTCAGCTCGACCTGTTGCTACTGCATACCTGAATACCTGGCCACACACCCTCAATGTTCGTTGAGCTGTCGCCAATACTCCACGAGCCTCTAGCTTTTGAACGCACTGTAATAACTGAACTGGCTTAATATCTTTAATAGGCTTATGACCTAACACTGGAAAAATATGTTGCTCTAGTCTTGCTCTGGATGCATTTTGGTTATCCTGCCATTTACTAAAATTCTTTTCGCCCCATTCTCTAGCTATAACTTCAAATGTGTTAAGTCTTTCTACATTCAAATTCGCGACAATATCCTTTTTCAACATACTTGGATCGATGCCTTCCGCTATTTGCTTTCTTGCGGCGTCTCTTTTTTCTCTGGCTTGCTTCAAAGTAACTTCTGGATACACGCCAATGGCTAATGTTTTTCGCTTACCGTCAAAACGATAATCTAAACGAAAATATTTGGAACCATTGGTGTGAATATAGACATACATCCCTTTTTCATCGGCGACCTTGTAAGCCTTATCTGGCTTGGACTTTAACGCCTTTATGACGGTATCTGATAAGGGCATTTCTATTATCTCTGACAGTATTTTTAAAATATACCGTTAAATATACCGCCAGATTTTTTGGATGTCAACGGACATTGATACACAAAAAAACAACAAAAACGCACTTAGCTATTGATAATATGAAGTTTATAAAACATTACTGGAAACCACTGAACACTCTACTTATAGCCTTTCCAGCCATAAAAACTAATATACAAATAACCTAATGCAGGTACAAAAAAAGCTGCTTGAATGCCGATGATATCTGCACAGTAACCCTGTATCACAGGCAAGACTGCGCCACCTACAATAGCTGCGCACAAAATACCTGAACCTTGTCCAGTGTATTGTCCTAATCCCGAAACGGCTAAAGAAAAAATGGTTGGGAACATGATGGAATTAAATAAGCCAATGGCAAGAATTGCCCACATAGCGATTGATCCACTACTAAAAATCACTAGCATAACTAATGCCATTGCCACCAACCCATTAAAAAGCAATGTATTTTGCGGTTTAATCTTTTGCATAATTAACGCGCCGGCAAATCTGCCTATCATAGCTCCTCCCCAATAAAAAGACACATATCGACCTGCATCTTGCTCGGTTAAATTACCTATAGAAGACTCACCTAAAAAGCTTATCAAAAAACTACCGATAGAAACTTCACTGCCCACATAAAAGAAAATACCTAATGTCCCTAAAACTAAATGCCTATAAGACCAAGCACCTCCCTCTAACTTAATAACATCAACGATAACAGGCTGTGCTGAATCAAGTTCTTTTGACTGTAATTTTGGTAATTTAAGAATGACAAAAACAATTGCTAGCATAAACAAGGCCGCTGCCAATAATAAATAGGGGGTCTGCACAGCTAACGCTTGAGCAGTTTGATAGGCATTCAATTGCTCAACATTAAGCGCTTGAATTTCTTGTGCGCTTTTTACCGCTGTCGATAAAATAAACAACGCACCTAGATAAGGGGCAAGCGTAGTACCTAATGAGTTGAAAGCTTGCGTCATGGTTAAACGACTTGACGCCGTTTCTGACGGTCCTAATATAGTGACATAAGGATTTGCAGCAACCTGCAATAAACAAATGCCAGCCGCTAAAACAAAAAATGCGATCAAGAATAAAGGGTATGAGTGCAAGCCAGCAGCAGGATAAAACAATAAGCACCCTATACCAGCTATCAACAATCCCGTAATAATCCCACCTTTGTAATGGATCTTATCAACCAAATAACCACTGGGAACAGAAAATACAAAATACGCAATAAAAAAACAAAACTGTACCAACATGGCTTGGGCATAGTTAAGTGTAAACACCGCTTTCAAATGCGGAATGAGAATATCATTAAGGGCCGTTATAAATCCCCAAATAAAAAACAAGGAAGTTAAAACCGTCAAAGACCCCATATAACTCTTTTTAGCCATAAAAAACCCTTCTATTCTGTCACAGTAAACTGAACTGTCTCAGAGCCTACCATGATTTTAAAATCGCCAGGCTCCACTACGCGCTCCAAATCAACTCCAATAAATGAAAGATCATCCGGCACTAAGGTAAAGCTTAGGTTTTCAATTTGCTTTGGACTTAACTCTACTTTTTTAAATGCCTTCAACTGTCTATTAGGACGCGTTACAGTGGCAGCCATATCATTAATATAAACCAAAACAGTTTCTTTACCTTTTATTGAACCCGTATTAGCTACCTTGACGCTTAAATTAATTGCTTCACCCATTTTGTATTGTTGCTTATCTGTTTTTAAACCCGATGTTTCAAATTGGCTATAACTTAAACCATGGCCAAACGGATACAATGGGTTATAAGAATTAGTATCAAAATTTTCTATAGGTTTATGATCATACAAAACTATATCATTGGTATTTCTAGGATAAGAAATCGGCAATTTACCATTTGGATTGTAATCACCGTATATAATATCTGCGATTGCAACACCACCCTCCATACCCGGTAAAAATCCTAAAAGTACGGCGGAAGCCTTGTCTGCTTGCTCAGTGATAATCCGTGGTCGACCGCCAAAAGTGACCAATACAACAGGTTTACCTGTTGCAAATAGAGCATTTGCCAATTCAACTTGAGATTGATCTATATTTAATGATGGAATATTACCCATCGTTTCTGTATAGGGCTTCTCACCTAAGCATAAGACAATAACATCTTGATCCTTTGCTGCCTCTACCGCTTTTCTGATGTCTATTTTGTCATTAAAATGAGTGCCTCCAACATAAGTGACTTTAGACGTTGATTTTTTTTGCAAGGCACCATAAACCGTCAATTTATCTTTTGGCTGCAGACTGTCATTATCGCCTTGCCAACTTAAGGTCCAGCCACCATTTAATACGCTCAATAAATTAGCCGTAGGGCCGGTGACCAAAACCTTGGCATCTTTTTTAAGCGGCAACATATGCTGATCATTTTTTGCAAGCACAATTGATTCTCTAGCAGCCTGCAAATTAGTGTCGGTTGATTCTTGAGTTGCAAAACTTAGCTCAGCAGATAATAGTAATGAACTCGCTTTGAACAAACCGGCTTGATCTTTTACAGTTAAAATTCTTGAGACAGCCTCATCGATACGAGCCATAGGTACTTCACCTTTTTTAACCAACTCTATCAATAAATCGTAGAAAGAATAATCAAACGGCACCATACTCATATCAACACCGGCCATCACCGCAATTTTTACGGCCTCTTTAGCTGATGCAGCCAATTTATCACGCACATAAAGGCGTTTAATATCTTCCCAATCTGAAACAGCTACCCCTTTAAAGCCTAATTCGCCCCGTAATATCGTCGTTAAATAATGATAATTTGCATGCCCAGGAATACCGTCTACTTCGCCAGAGTTAACCATTACAGTCGGGGAACCGGCTTTTATTCCAGCCTCAAAGCTGGGTAAAAAATACTCTCGCAACATACGCTCACTTATCCATGCGGGTGTTCTATCTTTACCATTATTAGGCACACTATAGCCCACATAATGCTTCAAACAGGTGAGGCCTTTATTCGGCGCAGAAATATCATCACCCTGATAGCCTTTAATATAAGCAGAGCCTAGAACTGATGCCAAGTGCACATCTTCACCGTAGGTTTCCCATAAGCGTGGCCATAAAGGTTGACGACCAATATCCATTACTGGCGAGAAATTCCATTGCAATCCAGATACTCTTATTTCTTGAGCGGTAATTTCGCCTTCTTTAACGCTTAACTCTGGATTAAAAGTTGCTGCCATATTAATGGCTTGTGGAAATAAAGTAGCGTTTTTAGTATAGGAAGCGCCATGAATGGCATCAATTCCATATAAGACAGGAATTTTTAATCGAGATTTCTCACTAACTGTATTGATTGTGTGAATTATTTTTCGCCAATCTTCAACGGATTGGGCTTTATTATTGGGTGTATTTAAAATAGAACCGACATGGTGAGTTAAGATGGCGTCAAGTAACTTTGCTTGATCTATTAACTTATCACCCTGACCCGCAATGACTGAAAAATCAATTTGAGTCATCTGCCCTATTTTTTCTTCCAGCGTCATTGATGCCAAAAGATCTTGTACATTAGCTTGCCGACTAGCCTCTTGATTTCTCACAGAACATCCCACCATCGCAAGTGACAAAGTCATTATAAAAAAGGTTTTTATACGCAATTTCTTTTCCTACACAATCTTTTTAAATCATCAAATCTTAATCAAGACCGACTATTATGACTGTGGATTAACCAATAGATTGACTAGGATTTGTTCATAAATAGCACTTAAAACTTCTAAATCCGCTACAGCCACATGCTCATTAATTTTATGAATACTTTCATTTAAAGGACCCAACTCAAGTACTTGCGCGCCGGTCGGAGCAATAAATCGCCCATCTGATGTTCCTCCACCCGTATCATCTTGCGTTTCAAAACCAGTAATTGTTTTAATAGCCGCATGGGTTGCATCTATCAATGCACCTTTTTCTGTTAAAAAAGGATTACCCGACAAACGCCATTGCAGATCATATTTAAAATTGTGTTTATCTAAAATTTCACAAGTACGCTGCTTAATGATCTCTTCATTTAACTCAGTACAAAAACGCAAATTAAACTGTACTTCGGCTGACCCCGGAATAATATTTTCAGCGCCTGTACCAGAATTAATATTAGACACTTGTAAGCTAGTAGGCGGGAAAAACACATTGCCATGATCCCAAACTTCTTCAGTTAGCTCTTTTAAAGCAGGCGCAAAACTATGAATAGGGTTATCCGCCAATTCTGGATAAGCCACATGACCCTGAATACCTATCACTGTTAACTTAGCGCATAAGGAGCCTCGGCGTCCAACTCGAATCACATCCCCCATTTTTTTATCGCTAGAAGGCTCACCTACCAAACACCAATCAATTTTTTCTTGGCGCTGCTCAAAAACCTCCATCACTTTAACCACCCCGTTTGTTGCAGCGCCTTCTTCATCACTGGTTAACAAAATCCCAATAGAACCCGCATGATCCGGATATTTCGCAACAAATCGCTCAACGGCAGTCATAAAACTAGCAATACCGCCTTTCATATCGGCAGCGCCCCTGCCATATAATTTCCCATCGCGGATAGTCGGATCAAAAGGAGGCGATACCCAAGCCTCTAAAGGACCCGGAGGGACCACATCGGTATGACCTAAAAAAGTGAATAAAGGTTTCTCATTACCACGTTTCAACCAAAGATTTTGCGTATCATTAAAGTTAAGACGTTCTTCTTTAAAATTTAAACCCTGTAAACGGTCAACAATGTAATCCTGACAACCGGCATCATCAGGGGTAACCGATGGCTTTTTAATTAAATCTATAAGAAGTTCTAACGTGTCACTCATAATAATTCTGCACTATAAGACGCCTCTTTAAAACCAACAATAAGCTTATTGCCAGTATCTAAAAGAGGTCTTTTGATTAAAGTTGGGGTTATAAGCATTAAGCTTAAGGCTGTTTCTAAATTGATATGACTTCTTTGCTCATCGCTTAATTGTCGCCAACTGGTACTAGTACGATTTAGCAAAGTATTCCAATCAACATGTGCGGCAAAATCTTGCAGTTGTTCTAATGATAGCCCATCAACTCTAAAATCATGGAACTGATAGGCTATTGAGTTTTGATCAAGCCAACGCCGTGCTTTTTTAACCGTATCACAGGCCTTTATTCCGTACAGCGTCACCATTGTTATAGCTGACTATTTAATAACTCATCAATGCTAGGTAATTGCTTGTCAACTTTACAGCGACTCTTATAGACATCAACAAACTCCATAAAAGCTTGCTCAAGATCGGCCAGAATCTCTTCTTCGTTTTCACGTTCTTCATCTGGCACATCTTCAGATTCTAAATATTCGCGCTGTAAGTCCACTTCACTGTTAAGAGCTAATGTGGCATATATAAGGGCATTATTTGAAATTTTATCGCTCATAATATTTAGTAATATAAAGTTAAGGAAAGTTATAAATGGACTAGGTTATACATAAATAGTTGTATCAACCTAAACACATTATTCAATTGGTTTTCTAAAATGCAATGCCAAACCTTGCAAAAAATTTCTAATGATTTGATCGCCGCATTCTCTGTAATTCTTATGATCTTTTTGTCTAAAAAAGGCACTCAATTCGCCTTTAGAAATCTGGAAATCCGCTAACTTTAAAGTGTTCAGCATATCCTCTTCTTTAAAATTTAAAGCAATTCGTAATTTCTTAAGCATACTGTTATTCGTTAATGACAGAGTGGGCCTTTTCTCTTGTCCAGGCTTCTCTTCAATCTTACCCCTTTTATAGGTAATTAACCCTGATAAGAAATCATCCATTTTTTGATTATTTAATGAAACAAAACCTTCTTGATCATCTTTTTTCAAGTAACTTAATAGCTCATCACGACATAGAACCAAATCACCCAAAGCAAAAATTTCTAGCATCGTGGCATCATTAAAATCTAGCGCATATCGCACCCGACGTAATACGTCATTGTTAATCATTTCTTATCCCGTTCTAAGACAGCCTTAATCTCTTAACAATTCATTAATACCGGTTTTGCTACGCGTTCTTTCATCCACTTGCTTAATAATAACCGCACAATACAAACTATATGTACCATCAGCAGAAGGTAAATTACCAGAAACCACAACTGAGCCTGCAGGAATACGACCGTAAGTAATTTCACCTGTCATACGGTTGAATATCTTGGTACTTTGGCCAATGTAAACGCCCATTGAAATAACGCAACCGTCTTCTACTATGACGCCTTCAACAATTTCAGAACGTGCGCCAATAAAACAGTTATCACCAATAATAGTGGGGCCCGCTTGTAAAGGCTCTAAAACACCTCCAATACCTACGCCGCCTGATAAATGCACATTCTTACCAATTTGCGCGCATGATCCAACCGTTACCCAAGTATCAACCATCGTGCCACTATCTACATAGGCACCAATGTTAACGTAAGACGGCATTAAAATAGCACCCGGTGCGATATAAGAACCATGTCGAGCAACCGCATTTGGCACAACACGTACACCAGCGTTGGCAAAATCTTCTTCTGTATAGTTAGAATATTTACATTCCACTTTATCGTAATAACGCGTATTACCACCATCCATTAAACGATTTTCATTAATTCTAAAAGATAATAAAACAGCTTTTTTGATCCATTGATGCGTAACCCACTCACCATCAATTTTTTCAGCAACTCTTAACGTACCGCTATCTAATAAATTTAAAGTTTCGGTAACCGCTTGGCGAATCTCCGCAGACACATTTGCTGGCGTAATATCGCTACGTTGTTCAAAAGCATTTTCTATAATAATTTTTGTATTGTTCATCATCAGATCTATAAGGTTTGAAAAAAATTTTTAATTCGATGAGCCGCAGTGATGCAATCCTCTAAAGGCGCTACTAAAGCAATTCTTACATGATTAATACCTGGGTTTAAACCCTCAAAATCACGAGACAAATAACTACCGGGTAGTACAGTAATATTTTCTTGGGCAAACAGTTGTTGAGCAAAATCCGTATCCTCTATGGGCGTTTTTAACCACACATAAAAACCCGCAGGCGGCTTATTAATATCACAGACGTCGTTTAGAATATCAATAAAAGCGGCAAACTTTTCCCGATATAATCGGCGATTTTCTATCACATGCAACTCATCTTCCCACGCTTTAATACTAGCCTGTTGCGTTGGCAAGGGCATCGCACAGCCTTGATACGTACGATATTGAAAATATTGCCCTAATATATCAGCATCCCCTGCCACAAAACCCGATCGTAAACCAGGAGCGTTTGAACGTTTAGATAAACTATGAAAAACCACGCAACGTTTAAAAGAAGTATTTCCCATGCGATAAGCACTTTCCAATAAACCGACTGGAGGATTAGACTCATCATCATACAGTTCGCTATAGCATTCATCAGAAGCAATTACAAAATCATATTTTTCTGCTAAAAGCAGTAATTTTTCGTAATCGACTTGCGACATCACTGCGCCACTGGGATTTCCCGGAGAACAAATATAAATCAACTGACAACGTTGCCATATGGCTTCTGGCACGGCATCAAAATCAGGTAAATAATTATTTTCCGCTAAGGTATTTAAAAAATAAGTTTCCGCACCGGCTAATAAAGCCGCCCCTTCATAAATCTGATAAAAAGGATTAGGCATAACAACAACAGGCTTAACCGTTGCATCTACTACACATTGCGCAAAAGAAAATAAAGCCTCACGCGTACCACTAACTGGCAACACTTGAGATTCTGGATTAATGCATTCAACAGGAATCTTAAAGCGCTTAGCCAGCCAAGTTGAAATAACCTGTCTTAACTCTGAAATACCTTTAGTGGTTGGATAATTAGATAACCCTTTTATATGATTTAAAATGGCTTCTTCAATAAAGCGCGGGGTAACATGAGCCGGCTCTCCTATAGACAAAACAATGGGAGACTTTTCAACAGGCGGCGTAATGCCTTGCTTTAACTGTGCTAACTTTTCAAACGGGTATGGATGTAAATATTTTAAGTTAGGTGTCATTGCGAATATTTAAAAGCAGTATCATACCTAATAGTATAACATTGATTTGTTTAGGCTTAACTACACGCAGTGATTTATTTTATTAAAACAACCCTATGTTTTTACAGTCGTTTTAAGAGGAATTTTTTGTTTTTATAAAAGAAAAACTTTTATATTATCCGGGGAAGAACGAGGGGATATTTATAAACATTATCCCTATCAGGAAGCTACTATAGCCTCCCGACAGGGTAACTAAATCAATTAGATTAAGCTTTTTAATTTAGCGAAATCTTCTTTAGCTGATTTTAATTCTTGTTCTGCTTCTTGTAATGCAGATTCTTTAGCATGTGTTGCAGCAGATTTTAATTTTCTGTTAGCTTTAGCACGTGCATTATCAACTTTATCATTTGCGTTAATTTCTTTACTTAAATCGCTTGCTGCTTTGATTAATGCAGCCGCTTCGTCACCAGAAGCGCCTTTAGTAATACCATCAATAGCAACTTGGATTTTACCAACTACCATATCAATTGCATCTTCAGGTTTATAAGTGACTCTACCTGGATCATTTTCAGCTAAAGCTGCAGCTGAGAAAGTACCTGCAGAAGCTGCAATCACTAAAGATAGCAAGATTTTTTTCAATGATTTCATATTTTTACGAGACCTCAAGTTGTTGTTATTTATAATTATGTCGGCAAACACTTAAGTCTAAGTATTTGCCGGCCATAATTCTATCACATTTAATATGCTTTTAACTTAAGAATGTTTAAGTTCAATTATTAAGTGATAGTTTCTAAATTCGAATAGTTGATCCTAATTTTATAAATCAGGATCAATCAAGAGTAATCTTAGTGAGATAAGTCGTATTTAGCTTTCATTTCTTTAAATGCAACTAAAGCTTTGTCTAAACCTTCAGAAGCTGCAGCAACATCACCTGCATCAAGTGATTTACGCGCTGCTTTTAAAACATCAGTCGCTTTTTGACGTTGACGCTCAGTTAATTCAAAACGGAATTCTTTTGATGCTTGAGCCGCTTCAAGAATGTCTTTAGATGCCGTTGATAAATCACCGCCTTTAACCGCTGCTTGTGCAGTAGCAATTCCTGATAATGTGTTTTCAATCGCTTCTCTTACAGCTTCTTCGCCTTTAGGCGCAGCCATTGCAGATGAAGATACCGCAGCTATAGATGCTGCCATTGCAAAAGAAACTAAAACTTTTTTTAATGCTTGCATTACTTGATAAACCTCGAAGTTAATATTTTAATAATTTTTTAGAAGCAAAACCATTAACCTTATAAATGCCTATCAACTTAGGGATTCCAGTTAATAACCTAGCTACGGAGTGGGATTTTAGCACATAAAAATAAATTTAAGACAATACATAATTTAAAAAGCCTACTTTATTAAACCATTCTAAGAATTTTATCCAACCAAGAGAAGGGTAATACTCGCTTTAAAAAAGCAAACAAATACGTAGGAAACGTCACGTAGTAACGTATTTTGGGTCTTTTAGCCTCAACAGCATGAACGACTTTGTCGGCAACCGCTTTAGCGGGCAGCGTAAAAGGAACTGCAGGGCCTTCTTTTTGCAAACGCGCTTCCATCGCGTCATAAGCAGGTTTATGGTAACTATGAGTTGGATCAATATGCTTTTTATATAACGCATAAGAGTTGGTTCTAAAATCACTTAGTATTGGGCCAGGCTCTATCAAAGAGATATGAATACCGGACCCCTGTAATTCAAGACGAAGCGTATCGGCCAACCCCTCTATTGCAAATTTACTCGCGTTATAAGCGCCACGATAACGCATGGCCACCAAACCCAAAACCGAGCTGTTGTAAATAATTCGACCATAACCTTGTTGACGCATAATGGGCAAGACGAGATTGGTTAACTCATGTGTACCAAAAAAATTAGTTTCAAATTGCTGTGTCAATACTTCACGCGATATATCTTCTACGGCACCGGGCTGTCCAAAAGCGCCATTATTAAATAAAACATCAATTTTACCACCAGTTAAGTCATAACTTTCTTTGACGGCATTTTTAATACTTTCGCTCCGTGCTAAATCTAACTGTAAAGCTGTAAAACCTTCATCGCTTAAACGTGTTACATCATCAGTGTTTCTAGCCGTTACAATAACATGATGACCTCTAGCTCTTAAAATTGCGGCGGCACAGTAACCAATACCAGAAGAACATCCAGTAATTAATATTGTTTTAGATTCACTCATGTTATTGCCTAAATAGATGTTGTTTTTAAAATTTTATAACCCAAAACAAAAAAAGAAATATTTCTTGATCTAGCTCAACTTTCTAAAATGACATTTTGGTTTAATAGCAACCTGTTGATGCCATTCAACAGCTTATTAATTATAAAAACACCATTGGAGAATATATATGAGTATTGAAGTTCAAGAAAAAGACAACTTCTGGCTTTGGGTTGGCGGCGCTGTTTTAGCTGTAATTGTTACTGTTGTTGTAATCAAATCTAGTGAGCATGATAAGTATGAAACTTCTGCAAGAGCAATTGCAGAAGACCCAGCTAATTCAGCTTATAAGAAATAATTGACTATTCCTTGTAGTTAATTATTTAGCTGTACCGTTGTAAACACATAAAAAGCTGCCATTTCGCCTATTATGTGTCGCTGTTCTTAATAAATCCTCGTTATTTTGGGCTGTTTAATGAATATGTTGTATAAAAGTTAAACAGCTCTTTTTTATCTACAATCCTAAACTGCTTCGACTTAACCTCAATCAAATTACGCGATTGAAATAAGTGAAAAATGCGACTGACCGTTTCATGCGCAATACCCAAATGATTACCTATCTCTTCCCTAGACATACTCAATCGAAACTCAAGCTCAGAATAACCGCGCACTCGCAAGCGCTCTGACACATTTAAAATAAAATTTGCCACCCTCTCTTCCGCTGAACGCCTACTTAACAACATTTTTTGCACTTGTGAATCTAATTCGTCACAAGATCTTTGCAATAAAATATGACTCAAACTCGGCATATTTAATTCAAACTGCTCAATCTTATGGGCAGGCAAATGACAATAATTTATAGTCTCTAAAGCAATGGCAGTACAGGTATGTAATTGTGTTGCTAAGCCATCGAACCCCATTATTTCACCAGGCAACATAAATCCCACCACCAACTCATTACCCGCTTGATCAAAACTCACCAACTTAGCACTACCCGACCTTAATGCAACCATGCCTCTAAAAGGACTACCTGCATGATAAATCGCTTCACCTTTCTGACGAATATTATTCCGACTTACCAATAAAGCTAACTCACCTATTTCATGCCTATCCAAGCCTTTGGGAATACATAAATTATCTAAGTTACAGTTTTCACAGGTAACCGGTTGATGCGTGGTTGAAAGCTTTGGAATATTAAGATCTGACATTACTTAAATTGAGACTTATCCTATCGACGTCTGGTTTTATTGGATATATAGAAACTGTGCTCATGCCTGTTCCTAAAGAACAGGCATGAGTTATAGAAGAGTATTATTAAAAAAGAGTGACATCACTCGGATTGATATCAGCATCATAATCAATGCCCTCAATACCAAAGCCGAACAACTTTAAGAAATCAGAACTGTACGCTTTATAGTCTGCTAACTCTGCAATGTTTTCTTCGGTTACCGCTGCCCAAATTGCTTCAACTTGGCTTTGGACATGCGGTTCTAATTCTTTTTCATCCACACGATAACGATTTGCAGCATCAATGCGTGGCGTGTCGGTGTATAAACATTCTGAGAATAAACGCTCAATTTGCTCAATACAATGCTCATCAGTGCCTTCTGCCTTCATAATCTTAAATAAGATAGACAAATAAAGCGGCATTAATGGAATAGCAGAACTTGCTTGAGTGACTAACGCCTTTAATACAGCGACATTAGCTGAACCATTGACCACTTTCAATTTTTCATTAAGGGCTTTAGACGCACGATCTAAATCTTCTTTGGCTTTACCGATAGTCGCTTGACCATAAATAGGCCATGTTAATTTATCACCTAAATAAGTATAAGCCACCGTTTTAGCACCCTCAGCTAATAGATCAGCCGCTTGTAATGCTTCAATCCACAATTCCCAATCTTCACCACCCATCACCTTAACAGTATTAGCGATTTCTTCTTCAGTCGCTGGCGCTAAGGTCAACTCATTAATCGTTAATTTGTCGGTATTTAAATTCTTAGAGGTATGTGCAGATCCAATCGGTTTTAAAACAGAAGAATAAACGTGTCCAGTCACTGGATCAGTTCTACGAGGCGATGCCAAACTGTAAACCACTAAATCAATCTTACCTAAATCCGCTTTAATTTTTGCTATCGCTTGATCTTTAATCGCTGTAGAAAACGCATCACCATTAATAGTGTAAGCATATAAACCCGCCGCCGCGGCAGCATCATGAAAAGCGGAGGTATTGTAATAGCCTGCAGAACCGGTTTTTTCTGATGGCGCTTGTTCATAACAAACTCCTAAAGTTTTTGCACCACTACCAAAGGCAGCAGTAATACGAGAAGCCAAACCATAGCCTGTTGAACAACCAATCACTAAAACATTTTTTGGCTGAGATTGATTAGTATCCATATTTACATGCGCCTTAACATGCGCAATTTGTTCTGCAACATTCGCTTTACAGCCTTGTGGATGCGCATTTGTGCAAATAAAACCTCTGACTTTGGGCTTAATAATCATGACTCGACCTTAATAAAATTAGCAATTTCTGTTAAAACAACAGCGAAAATAGTGTGGCGGAATTATACACTAATGGGGCTAAGCAGTTGTAACCGCGTCTTCTTGATAATAATGGCCCACTATTTTAAACAGCACAGCCGTTATAAACATTAAGCCCGTAAAAAACCAAAAATAACTAGCACCCGCTAACTTACTTGAGCCATCTGGATTTTGGATAACAAAATTAACCACACTGGTAAACAAATTACCCACCGCAACCGATAAAAGATAAAACGCCATCACAAACGACTTCATCGTTTTAGGCGCTTGGATATAAGAAAATTCTAAACAGGTTATAGAAACCATCACCTCAGCAGACGTTAATAAAACATAAGCCAATAATTGCCAAATAATAGACTGCGCATATCCTGCATCTAATTGCATTTGTAAAACACTCGCAATAGCAAAAGCCAACACCGTTAAAAATAAACCTATCGTCATTTTTGTCAGCGCCGTTAACGTTATAAATCGACTTAAAAACGGATACAAGCCATATGAAAATAAAGGCACCAATAGCATAATTAACAGAGGATTAGCGGCTTGAATTTGTGACGATAACAATTCCACCCCAAACACCATGCGATCCATTTTTTGAGCCTGCACCACCCAAGAAGAACCCGTTTGATCAAACAACGCCCAAAACATGGCAATAAAGGCATAAATAGAAGCCAATTTAGTTAAGCGCTTTAAACCGAACTGACTGCATAATTCTTTAATAAACCTCATACCCGCGGGTGGTACATGCACAAATCGATACCGACCCGACCAAAAAATTAGCGTAGACGCTAACATTAATAAACCCGGCACAGCAAAAGCAACTGCCGCCCCTTGATGTTGCAACAACCAAGGTACTATTAACATCGCGCTAAAAGCACCCAAATTAATAGCAAAATAAAACCAACTGTACACTTTTGACATTAAATGCTGATTATTAATACCAAACTGATCTCCTAAATGCGCAGACACACACGGCTTAATGCCCCCCGCACCCAATGCAATCAAAGATTGACCCAATAACAAACCCATGCGCGTGTTATCTAACGCCAAAGCAAAATGACCAACACAATAAACCAGTGATAAAAAGATAATCGTCCGATACTTCCCTAGCACCCCATCAGATAATAAAGCGCCCAACAAAGGCATAAAATACACACTGGACACAAATAAATGGAAATAGCCTTGCGCTTCATTTTCTGGCATCACATCCAATTGCCCCGATGCATTTAATAAATATTGGGTCATAAAAATGACCAAAATAGCGCGCATCCCATAGTAACTAAAACGCTCAGCCGCCTCATTCGCAACGATATAAGCAATACCCGAAGGTAAGTGTTTTGATGGATAAGGAATTGTTTTATACATAAATTTTTTCATTAATAAATGAGGTTAATGATTCGATACCGAAAAGCCCACCGTGCCATAAAACTCATTACCCGAATTTGTCTCGGGCACACCCACCCCAAAATAAACCTGTGTCCTTGGCAATACTCTAAACCACGTGTTAACCATCGCACCCGATAAATTATTAGAGCCTGAGAAATAATCGCCGGTAAAGGTCAAAAAATTAGGCAACGCTTCGATAACAAAACCACCCGTAAAACCAATGTAATCAGTCGTAGTCGTTAAGGCTTTATTGGCCCAAAAAGTCCCCGCATGTAAATTAAACGCTTTACTAGGTTGATAAGCCAACAACTCATAATCTACATTATGTAAATTCTTAGAGTTACCATCAAACGCCAACCCGTTCTGAGTGCCTATGGTAACCAAAAAATTCTTAGGCAAAGGAATCGTTTTGGATATATTAATATAGGTATCGGCTTGATAATTCTGCGCACCGCCACCTACCACCGCAACATTATAAGAAGCTAACTGAACATCCCAACCATTAGACGCTGAATAATCAATAGTCGGGTTAACATAAAGGGTATTAACAGGGTCATCCGTATTAATATTGTAATAGTTTAGCTCTACCGTGCCGGTAAGCACGCCGTCCACTAAATTTGGCGTGGTATCTACCTTAATTTTAGCTTTGCCTTTAGCCTTAACAGCCCACGGCAGACACATAAAGACCAATAAAAATAATAACTTAAAATTCATACACTAAAGAGTACTTGTATTTTAGAAACGGTATTTATGGGGAATTTATATTAATAAAAGTATCGCTATAGACAACAACCCATTGGTCACGGGGCATCAAGTGTTGCAGTACTAACCCATACCACTGTTCGTGGTGATTCTATTAAGTCGCGATCTTGACCTAGCTCAATGCTCTCTACAAAGTGTGATAACTAAGATTTAGCTAGCAACATATTAACAGTGATTTGCATAGTGAACACCTAAAAAAATTACTCTAGCCAGGCTAACTTGTTAAATCGAGTTAAACCCAAACTGTTAACTGTAAAACAGCATTGAATTTGAAAGAAACAGATGCTGATTCACAGCCATGTAACTAGATTAAGCTGAATACCTATACCTGCTCGCATAGAGATTCGACAACCTTGCACAATACCTATGCGGGCTTGCACAGACACCCGACGTCCTCGCACAATATCTGTACCCGCTTACACAAACCTTAGACATGCTCGCAAAATGCTTCGACCTCGTACCTAGATATCTTTGCCTGCTTGCACAGAAAAACCATACTTTTAATTATCCTCTCCTTCCATGATTCGACTCATAGGATCTATGATTTCTGAGACCCCGTTTTTGCTTTGATACTTAAAGCCATATACAGTTAGAATAGGGAACCTTTTAGACATCATATTGTTTAAGGTTTAAATCTTTAAACCGAATTAATGCAACCTAAGACTAAAATCTCATCATGTCAGAAACTACACCTTCAAAAAGCTCAACACAAGCCTTATTAAACGGCTTAAAAGATTACATTAATCAAGAAATCATTGGCCAAGATATCTTAGTAGAACGCATGCTAATTGGCTTGTTAGCTGATGGTCATATTCTAGTTGAAGGTGCACCAGGCTTAGCCAAAACCAGAGCTATTAATGTATTAAGTAAAGGCATTCACGGTGATTTTCATCGTGTGCAATTTACACCCGATTTATTACCTGCCGATTTAACAGGTACGGAGATCTTTCGTCCACAACAAGGCACTTTTGAGTTTCAGAAAGGGCCATTGTTTCATAATCTGATTTTGGCGGATGAAATTAATCGTTCCCCCGCAAAAGTACAAGCGGCTTTATTAGAAGCGATGGCAGAGCGTCAAATTACCGTCGGCCAAGCTACTTATCCATTACCTAAATTATTTATGGTCATGGCGACACAAAATCCGATTGAACAAGAGGGCACTTATCCTTTACCCGAAGCGCAATTAGATCGTTTTTTACTGCATGTAAAAGTAGATTACCCGAAAGCAGAACACGAAAAGAGCATTCTGCATTTAGCCAGAGCAGAAGCGCGCTCTGAAAGTAAAAAAACGTCAGAACAATTTGTACCTATCAGTCAAAACACTTTATTTGATGCGCGAAACGAAGTACTAGATACCTATATGGCGGATAGCTTAGAAGATTATTTATTACAAATTATCTTAGCAACCCGTAATCCAGCAGCGTATGGAGAAGACTTAGCCTCCTGGTTGCAATATGGGGCAAGCCCCAGAGCCAGCATTGCTTTAGATCGTTGCGCAAGGGCAAAGGCTTGGTTAGCGCAGCGTGATTTTGTTAGCCCAGAAGACATTCAAGAGATGGCTTTTGATGTGTTACGCCATCGCTTAATTTTATCTTACGAAGCAGAAGCTGAAGGCATTACGACCGACCATTTAATTAAAGAATTAATCGCTAGGATTGCGGTACCTTAATGCTTTTTAGTCAACCTAAAACACCGGATGTTTTAAGCCCTAATGAACGGGTTGCTGTTACATTAAAATCGTTAATTGATTTAGCTAAACTAGCCCCTAGGATTAATTTACATCACAGGAACAATCGAGCTCAACAAAGCGGTGGTTATGTGTCGCGCTTTAAAGGTCGCGGCATGGAGTTTGATGAGGCGCGCCTTTATCAAGCCGGTGATGATATTAGAAGTATTGATTGGCGCGTCACCGCACGTACGGGCAAAACACATACTAAAGTGTTTAGAGAAGAGCGTGAAAGACCAGTGTTTATCTCTGTTGATAATCGTCTAACCATGCACTTTGCGACGCGCGGGGTCTTTAAGTCGGTATTAACCGCTAAGTTGGCGAGTTTATTGGCATGGGCTGCTGAATATCATGGTGACAGGATTGGTGGGCAAATATTCTCTGAAAATGAGTGTCGTGAATTTAAACCTCAAAATGGTCGACAGGCGGTCTTACATTTTTTACATCATTTAGTGAATCATACCGCACCTACGCATTCCATTAAAACAAGCCCTATTGCTATCACTTTAGATCATGTTTTAGCCCGCTTAAACCAACATGCCCGCCCGGGTAGTTTGGTTTATATCATCAGTGATTTTAGGTGTTTAAATGCAACAGCAGAGTCTTATATTTCTAAGTTAGCTAAGCATTGTGAAGTGGTTCTAATTTTTATTTATGATCCACTAGAAACCAGTTTACCTATCAAAGGCCGCTTTCGATTTACTGATAATGAACGAGATGTCATGTTTGATGCGACTGATAAAGATCGCTTACTGAGTTATCAACAGCGCTTTGAACAACGTAAACTCCAGCTTGAATCATTAGCTAAAAAACAAGACTTAACTTTTATTAATTGCAGCACCGTAGACGATCCTTTGCAGTGCTTAAGATAATTTTTCTTTTTTAATCCATGCAACCCACTCAACTTCCACTTAAAGACATCCATCTGCCTGAGACGCTTGGTTGGTGGCCTCCTGCCCTCGGTTGGTGGTTACTGGCTATTTTAATTCCGCTGATGGTATTTGGTTTATATCGGTTCTATAAACACTTAACACGCAAGACGGCTATTAAAGTCGCTAAAAAAAATTTAGAGCTTATCAAGCTTTATGCGCCTGAAGACAGTGCTAACCAATTACGCGATCTATCTATATTAATTAGGCGCATATCGATGAGCTTTGCTCCCAGAAGCCAAGTAGCCAGTTTAACCGGCCAAGCTTGGTTGGCATTTTTAGATAAATCTGTCTCAGGTAACTCATTTACTCAGGGCCCAGGACGTTTATTAACGGAAGCCGCTTACCGAAAAACACCCCCTAGCTCTGCAGAAGTTGCAGAATTACTGGTGTTATGTGAAACCTGGCTTAAAGCCCAAAGTTCTTACGCTAAAAGAAAAAAATCATGATTCATTTTGAGTGGCCCCTGCTTTTGTTTGCTTTACCTCTACCATTATTGATTCGGTGGCTAATTCCTGCTGAAATACCTGTAGAAGAATCAGCTTTAAAAGTACCCTTTTTAAGTGATTTTTCAGAAGGTAGCTCGCAATCAGTCTCTCAAGCACAACAATGGCCTTTGTTATTAGCCAGTATTGCTTGGTGTTTATTAGTGCTAGCCAGTGCCCGCCCACAATGGTTAGGCGACCCTATTGAGCAAGCAGTCAGCGGTCGTGATTTAATGCTAGCCGTTGATTTGTCTGCCAGTATGGAAGAACAAGATTTTTTTATTAATAAACAAGCCGTCGATAGGCTCACCGCAATTAAAGCGGTGGCCACGGATTTTATTAATCGCCGCGTGGGAGACAGAGTCGGTTTAGTCTTATTTGGTACGAATGCCTACTTACAAACCCCATTAACCTTTGACAGAAAAACCGTCCAAACCTTACTCAATGAAGCGGTGATTGGTTTGGCAGGTGAAAACACCGCCATTGGGGATGCTATTGGTTTAGCCGTTAAACGTCTTAAAAGCCAACCCGCCGATAGTCGTGTTTTAATCTTATTAACGGATGGCGCTAATACTGCAGGTGAAATTACACCGATCAAAGCAGCAGAACTGGCTAAAGATAATCAACTAAAAATTTACACCATTGGTGTCGGCGCGGATGAAATGATCGTGCGTAGTTTTTTTGGCAGTAGAAAAGTGAATCCTTCTCGCGATTTAGATGAGAATACTTTAGTTAAAGTAGCTGAAAGCACCGGTGGTAAATATTTTAGAGCTAGAAACTCAGACGAATTAAACAATATTTACATGCTATTAGATCAGCTTGAGCCGGTAGAAAAAGATAAACAGTACTTTAGACCCCATAGTGAGTTATATCCTTGGCCTTTGAGTTTAGCATTAGGTTTGGTGAGTTTTATTTGTGCTACTCGTGTGAGGTTGTCATGAATCTAACTGACTTTCACTTTATTCGACCTTATTGGCTGTTAGCTTTAGTGCCTTACGCAGGCATTTTATTTTTCTTGTTAAAAAGCAAATTAAGTCGGGGTAATTGGGCTGCGGTTTGTGATGAAGACTTACTGCCGTATTTATTGCAAGAAAAAGCCATGACTCAAAGTCGCTGGCCTTTAACAACCGGTGCTTTAGCTGCTTTATTAATCATCACTGCCATTGCAGGCCCGAGTTGGAATCGATTGCCCTCACCTGTCTTTAGAAATGATTCTGCTTTAGTCATTGCCTTAAATTTATCACGCACGATGAATGCAGAAGATATTAAGCCAAGTCGCTTAATAAGAGCGCGTTATAAAATTGCCGATATTTTAGCGCAGCGTAAAGATGGTCAAACGGCTTTGTTAGTGTATGCGGGTGATGCCTTTACGGTGACGCCGCTCACCGATGATTCCGAAACGATAGCGAGTCAATTAGAAGCACTCACTACAGACATTATGCCGACTGATGGCAATAATACTGAGTTGGCTATTAATAAAGCCGTTGAATTATTTAAACAAGCCGGCCTGCAAAAGGGACAGATATTTTTATTGACTGACCAAGTGGATGATGAGGGTATAAGTGCCGCTCGTCATTTAGATGGCTACACGCTCTCTGTATTAGGGGTTGGGACTCATGAGGGGGCGCCTATTGCTTTAACTGAAGGCGGCTTCTTAAAAGATCAACAAGGTACGATTGTTATTCCGAAATTACAAACGGATGAACTAAGCAAACTGGCAAAAAGTGGTAAAGGGCGTTATCAAACTATTACTGCGAATGACGCAGATATTAAAAATTTATTAGCCAGTCTAGATCAACCCATGCAACAAGACGGCAAAGAAAATAAAAACGTACTATTAGATCAATGGGATGACAAAGGTCCCTGGTTATTAGCGATCGCCCTACCCCTGGCCGCGTTAAGTTTTAGAAAAGGTTTGTTGTGCTGGGCTTTATTGTTGCTCTTACCCCTACCCAAAAACAGTTACGCCTTTGAATGGCAAGACTTGTGGCAAACTAAAAATCAACAAGCCCAAGAAGCTTATGATAATAATCAATATGAAAAGGCCGCTGATTTATTTGATATCGCTGATTGGAAAGCCGCTGCGCAATATAAAGCTGGACAATACGATAAAGCCCTAGAAAATCTTAAAGACACTAAAACAGAACTCGCCGCCTATAACCAGGGCAATGCTTTAGCTCAGTCAGGTCAATTAAAAGAAGCACTAAAAGCTTATAACCAAGCCCTTGCTTTAAATCCACAGAATGCAGATGCCAAATTTAATAGGGATTTAGTTGAAAAGGAATTAAAGAAACAAGCAGAACAAAAAAACCAAGATAAGCAGGATAAACAAGACCCAAAAGAGAATAAAAACGAGTCATCTAAAGACAGTCAACAACAGCAAAACTCTGACGAGCAAAAAGACGCTGATAAAAAGCCTGAGCAATCAGAAGAACAAAAAACGCAACAGCAGCAAGCCGATGAGCAAAAATTGGCTGATGATAAAGACCAACAAGAAAAAGAAGCCGAACAGAAAAAAGCTGAAGAAGAAAAGGCTAAGCAAGCAGAGCCTAAAAAAGCAGAAGATGCTAAAGATGAAAAAGATAAGAACAAACAGCCCGTCGCCACTCAAGAACAACCGTCTACCGAGCAGCAACAAGCTAATGAGCAATGGCTAAAACGTATCCCTGATGATCCAGCCGGCTTATTGAAACGTAAATTTAAGTATCAATATGGTCAGAGAAACCCACAAGGTCATTAAAATGCCTTGTGCTTTCTAACAACCAAAGTGATTTTGATAATCTTCCATTGAGCGTTTAATCACTTCATGGGCTTCTTCACGACCATATACATCTGTTATTTCACAAATATTAGGTTCACTGGGTAAATGCTTGTAAGTTAAGAAATAATGTTTAAGGCGATTAACATAAGAATCTGGGCAATCCGATAAATCATTCCATTGACGGTAGAACTCATCACCCTTCATGACCGCAATGATTTTATCATCGGCTTCACCGCCATCTAATAAGCGAAAACCTCCAATCGGTATAGCCTGCAACAAAATATCACCATGCGTCACGCTACGCTCACTGAGTACACAGATATCTAAAGGGTCACCATCGCCTTTGGGTACATTTTTTCCTGACATCAATGAAGCATATTCAGCTGTTTTTTCTGCACAGTATGTTTTGGGTATAAAGCCATACAGTGTGGGAATCATATTTGAGAACTTTTGTGGTCTGTCTATTTTTAAATAACCACTGTCTTTATCAATTTCATATTTAACCGTATCAGAGGGTACAATCTCAATGAATGCGGTAACAATAGTAGGTGCATTTTCACCAGGATCAATACCATGCCAAGGGTGGGCTTTATGTTGTGCGTTCATATTAGTTGGGCTCTTATATAAATTATTGATATTCGGTTTATTAATTAAACTGAGCTAACATCGTGTGAAAGCATTTCTAAGACTAAAAATGCTTGGAAACTTACTTTTAAATTTACTGTGCTAAATGGAAATAGGCGCTTTAATATGCGCATGAGCCTCGTAATTTTCACAACTAAAATCTTCGTATTTATAATCGAAGATGGATTCAGGTTTTCTTAAAATCTTTAAAGTAGGTAACGAATGGGGCTGACGATTTAACTGTATGTCAGCTTGTTCTCGGTGATTTAGATATAAGTGTACATCACCTCCCGTCCAAATAAAATCTCCAACTGCTAAACCACTCTGCTGGGCCACTATATGCGTTAATAAAGCATAACTGGCAATATTGAACGGTAAACCTAAAAACGTATCACAACTGCGCTGATAGAGCTGACAAGATAACTTACCGTCTGCTACGTAAAACTGAAAAAAAGCATGACAAGGCGCTAAGGCCATTTTTCCTAACGCTACATTAGCTTGTGGGCTAATGGTTTCATCAGGTAGGTCTGCAACATTCCACGCTGAAACTATAATTCTACGACTATTGGGCGTTTTTTTAAGTTGATCAATCACTTGCTGTATTTGATCTATGTGCTTTCCGTCGGGCGTAGGCCATGAACGCCATTGATGACCGTAAACAGGCCCTAATTCACCTTGCTCATTAGCCCATTCATTCCAAATATTTACCTGATGCTCATGTAAATAAGCCAGATTAGTTTCACCTTTTAGAAACCATAATAATTCGTGAATAATTGATTTTAAATGAATTTTTTTAGTCGTTACTAAAGGAAAACCTTCCGCTAAATTAAAGCGCATTTGATGACCAAATAATGACAGTGTGCCACTACCTGTTCGATCACCCTTTAACGTACCCTCTGAACGAATTTTTTCTAGTAAATCTAAATATAGCTGCATACTTTATTATTTAATAGCGTCTTTCTTATAAGCCCAATAAACCAACCCACCGCCAATAATAATCATGGGAGTAGAAAGTATTTGCCCCATTGTGACCCAATCTAATACGACATAACCCAGATGTGCGTCAGGCATTCTAAAAAACTCAATAAAAAACCTAAAACAACCGTACAACAATACAGCTAACCCAGTGGTAGCCATAATGGGTCTAGGTTTTTTAGAGTAATACCAAAGGATTATAAATAAAACCAATCCTTCTAAAAAGGCTTCATACAACTGAGAGGGATGACGCGCTAGGGGCCCGCCATTAGGAAATATCATAGCCCATTCCACATCAGTGGGTCTTCCCCATAATTCTGAATTAATAAAGTTACCTATCCGCCCTGCGCCTAATCCAATGGGGGCTAGAGGCGCAATAAGATCAGTTAATTGAAATAGTGAACAATGCTGTTTCTTTGCAAAGAACCACATCGCGATAAACACACCCAACAAGCCGCCATGAAAGGACATGCCACCTTGCCAAATCTTAAGCAAGATAACAGGGTCATTTAAAAACTCTGAGAAATTATAAAATAAAATATACCCTATCCTTCCCCCTAAAATAACACCCATCGCCCCATAAGTTACTAGGTCTTCTATAGCTTCTGGTTTAATCACTGACCAAGATGCTTGAGCACGCTTTTGGCCTAAAAAATACACCGCAGCAAAACCTATTAAGTACATTAATCCATACCAATGGACTTTAACAGGGCCTAGAGTCAATGCGATAGGGTCAATTTGGGGGAAGGTCAGCATAAATTAAACATCCAGATTAGTTACATCCAATGCATTTTTAACAATAAAGTCACGACGAGGTTCTACAACGTCACCCATTAAGGTAGTAAAAATCTCATCTGCCGCAATGACATCTTCTATTCTAACTTGCAATAAACGACGATTATTTGAATCTAAGGTTGTTTCCCATAATTGTTCTGGATTCATCTCCCCAAGACCTTTATATCTTTGAATATGTTGACCTTTTTTAATTTCCTTCATCATCCATTCAAAGGCTTCTTTAAAACTATTAACAGGTTGCTGCCTTTCTCCCATTTGCATATACGAGCCTTCATTAAACATGCCGGCTGTATGCGTAGCGTATTGTGCAATTTTTAAATAATCTTTGCCGTTAAAGAAAGTCGAAGGTAATACGAAGGTTTTAGTGATACCGTTTAATTTTTTATTAACGATAATTGAGAATTCTTCAGGTGCTTTAAAATCAAGTGTAATGGTAAACACTGCTTTACCGACACTGTCATTAAGTTGCTGTTCTAATTTCTTTAGCCAGCCCGCTAAAATTTGCACATTTTGTTTTATAGTATCGCTAATAACGTCCATATATGAAAATTGCTCTAAGAAAGCATCATCATATCGTCTGGATAAACGATTAATAACGCCTACAACCCCTGTAAATTCAGCCGCTAACTTTTCTAAGCCTTGACCTTGAATAGGTGGAGCCGTTTCATCAGTAAATAGTTGCGCTTTATCTAAGGCTAATTGAATTAAGTATTCATTGAGTTGCGCATCATCTTTTACGTAATGCTCTTGTTTACCTTTTTTAACTTTATACAACGGAGGTTGAGCGATATAGATATAGCCTTTTTCGACTATCTCAGGTAGTTGACGATAAAAGAACGTTAATAACAAGGTACGAATATGTGATCCATCCACGTCCGCATCAGTCATGATGATAATGCGGTGATAACGCAGTTTATCGAGGTTATATTCTTCTTTACCGATACCACAACCTAAAGCTGTAATTAAGGTACCTACTTCTTCTGAAGAAATCATTTTATCGAACCGAGCTTTCTCTACGTTTAGAATCTTACCCTTTAATGGCAGGATAGCTTGTGTACGTCTATCACGCCCCTGTTTTGCAGATCCACCCGCGGAGTCCCCTTCCACTAAAAATAATTCAGATAATGCAGGGTCTTTTTCTTGGCAATCCGCTAACTTCCCAGGTAAGCCTGCAATATCTAATGTGGTTTTACGGCGTGTCATTTCACGCGCTCTTCGTGCTGCTTCTCTTGCGCGAGCCGCATCAATAATCTTACCTACAATAGCTTTTGCTATTTGAGGTTTCTCTAATAGAAACTCTTGTAGCTTTTCATTCATTGTAGATTCAACTAAAGGTTTAACTTCAGATGAAACTAATTTATCTTTGGTTTGTGATGAAAATTTTGGATCGGGCACCTTAACAGACAGTACGGCTGTTAATCCTTCTCTTGCATCATCACCTGTTGTTTGAACTTTTTCTTTTTTTGCTAAACCACTGGCTTCAATATATTGATTTACAGTACGTGTTAATGCGCCTCTAAAGCCTGCTAAATGGCTACCACCATCCCGTTGCGGAATATTATTGGTGTAGCAAAATACATTTTCTTGATATGAGTCATTCCACTGCATAGCAATCTCAACAGTAACACCTTCTTTTTCTGCTATGAAATGAAAAACTTCTGGAAAGAGTGGTGTTTTGTTTTTATTAAGATGTACTACAAATGCACCAATGCCACCTTCAAACTCAAACACATCGGATCTATCACTACGTTCATCATATAAACTAATACGTACACCCGAGTTTAAGAAAGATAATTCACGTAATCTTTTTGCTAAAATCTCATAATGAAACTCAACATCTGTAAACGTCTCTGAGCTGGGTTTAAAGTTAATTAATGTGCCAGATCCTTCTACAGCACCTACTGCTGCTAATGGGGCAACGGGTTCACCCATTTTGTACTGCTGCTTATAAAGTTGACCGTTCTTACGTATCTCTAAGTTTAATTCTTCTGAAAGGGCGTTTACTACGGAAACACCTACACCATGTAAACCACCCGATACTTTATAGGCATTATCATCAAACTTACCACCCGCATGCAGTACAGTCATAATAACTTCGGCTGCTGACCGACCCTCTTCCTTATGAATATCAACTGGAATACCACGACCGTCATCCGATACCGATACTGATCCATTGCTATGAATAACAACTTTTACTTCTTTACAATGTCCTGCTAGCGCTTCATCAATTGAATTATCAACAACCTCAAAAACCATGTGATGTAATCCTGAGCCATCATCTGTATCTCCAATATACATACCAGGTCTTTTTCTTACGGCATCCAAACCTTTTAATACTTGAATATTTGTACTATCGTACTGATCAACATTATCACTCATGACTTTCCTTTTGCGTTTGTTATGTATGTTCCACGTGGAACATTACACTGACTTTATAGTGCCATGTTCCACGTGGAACATTTTATAGTTATTAATTTTGCTTAAATTACCGAACTCAGATATTTCTGTAGCAGTAATAAATACCTGACAATTCATATTTGATAAATAGAGTAATAATTTTTCTCTATTTTCAACATCAAGCTCAGCAGAGAAATCATCGATTAAAAAACAACCTTTATTGATTTTTTCATTTAATAAAAGTTGCATTTGAGCAAGTTTTAAACTGATTACAAATAATTTAAGTTGTCCTCTTGATACGACATCCTTTACCAGTCTATCATCCATAGATATTTGAAAATCGCCGCGGTGCGGACCATTCTGTGTAAACCCATAACGCAGGTCTTTTTCAAGATTTGATACGAGAATATTCTCTAACTCTAAAGAAGTGTCCCACCCTGGTAAAAGCTTTAAATCAATATTTTCAATTTGAAAAAAATACTTAAGAATATTTAAAAATATGGGCTTAAATTTTTGTATGTAAACTTCTCTGTATTGGTTAACTATTGTACCGTAATAAATCAATTCTTTATTCCAAACATCAATAAGTTGAATTTTCTTAGATTTTAATAAGGCATTTCGTTGAATTAACGCTGTTTTAAATTTACTAAAAATTAATAAAAAATTTTCATTATCGTGAAATACACCCCAATCTAAAAATTCTCGCCTTATTTGTGGTCCTGAGTCTAATAATTCAAAACTTTTAGGATGAATTATTTGTATGGGTAACGTATAGGCAAGCTCAGATCTTCTTTTTGTTAATTGATGGTTAATGTGACATCGAATTTTTTTATCGTTAAGTAAAACACCGATATTAGAAATTAAACCATTAGGTTCTTGTTTTTTTGCAGAAACGATCAATTCATCCTTGCTAAAATTGATAATGGATTTAATTGATTTTGATCGAAAAGAGTTAGCGCGACCTAATATATAAATAGCTTCAATTATTGAGCTTTTACCACTGCCATTTTCTCCATAAAAAAAATTAATCCCAGCAATCGGATTGATAGATTCTTGTTGAATATTTCTTAATGAATAAATATCCAGTTTAGTAAGGGACATTACATTTAATCTTAAAGTCTCATGGGCATTACAATAAATTTATAAGTAGAATCAGTAGGTTCATCAATAAAGCAACTTGTTAAATTGCTCGCTATTGTTAATACAGCATATTCTGAATCTAAATTTGAAAAAGCATCTAATAAATATTGTGCATTAAATGCAATGGAAATAGGACTTCCATCATAGTCTATAGAAACCTCTTCTTCAGCTTCATCATGTTCTAAATTATGAGAACTGATTTTTAAACTTCCGTTTGAAATATCTAAAGTAATGCCTTTCAATTTTTCATGGGAAAGAATAGAGACCCGTGTTAAAGCATCTTTTAAAGGTAATCTTGGTATTTGAATGGGACTGAAGAAGTCTTGATCAAAAATTTTACTAAAATCAGGGTATTTAGAATCTACTAATTTAGCTGAGAAAACAATATTTTTAAAATGTACTTTAATATTATTATTTGAAAATTGTATTTTTAACTCTAACTCAGGATCATCCAGTAATTTACTTAATTCATGCACACCTTTTCGAGGAAAAATAATTCTAGACTCAAATCCAGTGGATTCATTCAATGAATCTTCATATATAGATAATCTATGGCCATCAGATGCTACTAATTTGAGTTTAGTATTTGATATATTAAGTAATAAACCATTTAAGTAATATCTAACATCTTGATTAGCCATACAAAAAATAGTCTTATCTAATGCTTTTTTGAATTTACCAGAATTGATAGTAACAACATTTTCTAATTCGGATTCTGAAAATTCTGGATAATTATTTGCAGGTAAACAATTTAAAGAAAAGCGACTTCTATTAGAGGATATTTTCACTTTACCATTTTGAAGTTCAAATTTGATTTCAGCTTCTTGGGGTAAGAGGCGACAAATATCTAAGAACTTTCTTGCTGGTACTGTAATTGCACCTGTGGTTTCTGGTGAAAAGTTAATTTTGGCGACTATTTGGATTTCTAAATCTGTTCCTGTTAGATAAAGAAATTGATCTTCGGCAACTATCAATACATTTGAAAGTATCGGTATAGTTTGTCTTTTTTCAATGACACTTACTATTTGTTGTAATGCAGGTAATATTTCTTCCCGATTAATTAGAAATTTCATAATTTTTTATATGTATTGATTGCCGATGGTTATTTGTATTATCGAGTCTTCTAGTTTGAAATGGTTAGATTTACTATTAATAGAATTATTCTTTATTTCTTTTATTTATTACTATTAGGAATAAAAATACTGTGGATAACTTTTAATTCTATTATATATCAATAATTTATTTGTTTATTGTCTGAGCCTATTAATTGTGTATAACCTATGTATAAAAAATACATTTAAATCTTCATTTTATTTATACACAGTTTTATCCACTAAATTTAACGCTTTATACATAGTATATACACATGCCTTGTATATAAAGAGTTGAGATTTTATCTTAATGGGAAAGCGTTCGCAGAAGATTTGAGTAATCTTCTGCAACACCCATATCAGAAATCTTCAATTCACTAATTTTCTTACATGCATTCATCACTGTTGTATGATCACGTCCACCAAACGCATCTCCAATTTCAGGAAAACTATGAGAGGTAAGTTCTCTCGCTAAGCTCATAGCTATTTGACGAGGACGAGTGATATTTTGTTTACGCGTTTTTGAAGAGAGATCCGTTACTCTTATTTTAAAATACTCTGCTACCGTTTTTTGGATATTATCCATATTGACTAATTTATCTTTTAAAGAAATTAAATCATGTAATGCTTCTTTAGTGAATTCAATCGATATTGGACGGCCTGTAAATTGAGAATTTGCAATAACTCGCCTTAAAGCACCTTCTAAATCACGAACGTTGAAAGGAATCTTTTTTGCAATAAAAAACGCAACTTCTTGTGGAAGCAAAATATTAGCTTGTTGAGCTTTTTTCATAAGAATTGCCGCTCTAGTTTCCATATCAGGGGGGTCTATTGAAACGGGCAGTCCACAACCAAATCTGGATTTTAATCTGTCTTCAAGACCAATAATTTCTTTAGGATATTTATCGCAAGTAAGTACTATTTGGCGTTTTTTATCCAATAACGTATTGAATGTATGGAAAAACTCTTCTTGAGAGCGTTCTTTACCAGCAAAAAACTGAATATCATCAATGAGTAAAACATCAATAGCCCTATAATATTCTTTAAAAGCATTAATGGAGTTTTGTTGTAAAGAACGCACCATATCTTGTACAAATTTTTCTGAATGCAGATATACGATCGTTGCATTAGGGTTTGTTTTAAAAACTGCATTGCCGATGGCATGCATAAGGTGTGTTTTACCTAGTCCAGATCCACCATAAATTAATAATGGGTTGTAGGCTTTACCCAAGTTCTCAGAGACTTGTATGGACGCTGCTCGACCTAACTGATTAGATTTACCTTCTACAAAATTTTCAAAGGTAAAAGCTTTATTAAGGAAGTTGGGTATGGTTTTCTTTGATTCAGTGACTTTTGTTTTTGGCGTTACAGGAGTTGAGGGTGCTTTTTTTGAACCAATTTCAAAAGAAAGACCATATTTGCCATCCGAAAACTCAAGTACAGATTCTTCTATCTTTGCTAGATAATGTTGTTTAACCCAATCTAGAACAAATTTATTAGGAGCTAATAATTTTATTTGTTCATCAGTTTCTATTGCTTGTAGCGGCCTTATCCAAGTACTAAAATCAGAACTGGATATCTCATTTTCGAGTTTTGATAGACAATTTTTCCAGATTAGATTCATTAACGTAGTTACTTTTTTAGTTTGATAAGGGGCAAATAAAAGAATTAATAATTGTACTTAAATATTGTGAATCATCGAATTGCTTAATTGACATGCTATACATATTATTTTATCATCCGTAGTCTTTTTTATGTGTTTTTGTTAACACTCAACTCACTTAGGTCATAAATATTATGAAAAGAACGTATCAACCAAGCAAACTTAAACGCGCAAGAACTCATGGATTTCGTGCAAGAATGGCGACTGTAGGTGGTCGTAAAGTATTAAATGCTCGTAGAGCAAAAGGTCGCGCTCAATTAACTGTTTAGTTGATGTTGGGTGATAGAGCAAAGTTTTAATTTTCCCTCTGAGTTACGGTTAAAAAAACCATCTGAGTATAAAAAAGTTTTTGATAAGCCTGTAAAATCAAGTGATACTTATTTTACATTGTTAGCTATTAGGAATGAACATGATCATCCTAGGTTAGGCTTAGCGATAGCAAAAAAAAATGTCAGAAAGGCAGTTAATAGAAATATTATTAAGCGCACAGTAAGGGAAAATTTTAGATTAAAACAGCAAAGTTTAGGTAACATAGATGTTGTTGTTTTAGCTCGAAAAGAAGCAATAGATGCTCCGTCAGAATCATTAAGAATTTCTCTGGAAAAACATTGGCTTAGATTGGTGTCCCGATGCGCTTCTTGCTCATAGCAATAATAAAGTTATACAAATTCTTTATTAGTCCATTGCTGGGTGATAATTGTCGTTTTTACCCAAGCTGTTCCAGTTATTCCATAGAAGCATTCGAGAAACATGGTGTTTTTATTGGCTTATATATGACTCTAAAAAGATTATTGAAATGTCACCCTTTTCATAAAGGGGGCATAGATCCTGTTCCAGAAAAAATTGGTAATAAGAATGGATAATATAAGATTTGTACTCGTTGTTACTTTTGGAATGTTGATATTTATGTTGTGGCAGGCATGGGAGCAGGACTATAACCCTAAGCCAGAAGTAGCTACTATTTCAACGCCAGAACTGACAAAAAATAAAGAAGATTTACCCGTTTCAGCTCAATCCTCTATACAGGCTGAATCAAGTGCACAGGGTTCAGTTGCGTTATCAGAATCTATTTCATCAAGTTCAAAAACAATTAAAATTAAAAGTGATGTAATAGCTTTAGAAATTGATTTACAAGGTGGAACAATAACTAATTTAGATTTATTGAGCTATCCAACACAAAAAACAAATAATGTAGTTGATAGCCTGCGTGAATTTGTTGGCATGTCACCGGCAGAAATAAATAAAACACCTGTTCGCCTCTTTAATGATAATCAGGAAAAAATATTTGTTGCACAAAGCGGTTTAATTGCGGATGCGGGTTTGCCGACTGCTCCAAATCATTACACTGTATTCTCTAGTGTAAAAGATCAATACAATTTACAAGAAAATCAAGATACACTTTCTGTACCTCTGACGTGGACTGACAATCATGGTTTTTCTCTTACCAAGATTTACACCTTCAAACGTGGTAGTTACGAAATAAAATTGGATCAGGTTGTTAAAAACAATACAGGAAAAATTTGGACTGGAAGACAATATAGTCAGCTATTGAAAGTAGAAGATAAGTCTAGTAAAGGTAATATGCTAACGGGCGGTATGAGAGCTTATGATGGTGGTGTTATTTATACTGAAAAGAATAAATATCAAAAAATAAGCTTTGATGATATGGCTGAAAAAACGTTAGATGAAATGTCAAAAGGTGGATGGACGGCATTTATTCAACATTATTTTGCTTCTGCATGGATTCCACCCGCAGATCAAGAAAACCATTTTTATACTAAAGAATTAAATGATAATCGCTATGTAATTGGTACTTATTCTCCAATGGTGAGTGTTGAGAGTAATACAAGTGCGCAATTTTCATCTCAATTATTTGCTGGTCCAAAAGTACAGCCATTAATGGAACAGGTTGCTACTGGTCTAGAGCTGACAGTTGACTATAGTGTACTAACCTTTATTGGCAAACCAATTTATTGGTTATTGAATCAAATTCATGGTGTTGTTGGTAATTGGGGTGTATCAATTATTGGTGTTACTTTTTGTATAAAATTATTATTTTTTCCATTGTCTCAAGCTAGTTTTAGATCAATGGCTAAAATGCGAAAAATACAACCTCGTCTTAAAGAATTACAAGAACGTTTTGCTGATGACAGACAACGTTTCAATACGGAGATGATGGGGCTCTATAAGAAAGAAAAAGTAAATCCGTTGGGTGGTTGTTTACCTATATTAATACAAATTCCTGTCTTTATGGCTTTGTACTGGGTATTAAGTGAAACGGTAGAGTTTCGTCAAGCGCCATTCGTATTGTGGATACAAGATTTATCAATTCAAGATCCGTTTTATATTTTGCCAATTATTATGGGTATTACCATGAAAATTCAGCAAGGTTTGAATCCACCACCGATAGATCCAGTTCAAGCGAAAGTAATGAAAATGTTTCCAATCGTTTTTACAATTTTCTTCTTATTTTTCCCTGCAGGTTTGGTTTTATATTGGGTATTTAATAATACGCTATCAATCATTCAACAAACCTATATTACTAAGCAAATAGAAAAAGCGAACTAATTTGCTTGTAAATCAAGATACCATTGCAGCAATTGCTACACCGCCAGGGAATGGTGGTGTAGGTATTATTAGAATTTCAGGAACAAAAGTTACTGAAATTGCCCAAAAAATCCTTAATAAATCCCCTGAAGCACGACAAGCTATTTTTTCTTCTTTTATAAATGAAGATAAAACAATCATTGATTCTGGTATTTGTCTTTATTTTCCGGGGCCAGCATCTTATACCGGTGAAGATATACTTGAATTGCAAGGCCATGGCGGCTCAGTTGTATTAGATATGTTATTACAACGTGTAATATCTTTAGGTGCTCGGATAGCAAATCCAGGTGAATTTACAGAGCGTGCGTTTTTGAACGGTAAATTAGATTTAGCTCAAGCAGAAGCAGTCGCAGATTTAATAGAAAGTACTACAGAGCAGTCAGTAAGATCTGCTCAAAAATCTATGCAAGGGGTATTTTCAAATCAGATAAACGATATAGTGTCTGAGTTAACTCAGTTACGCGTTTATGTTGAAGCGGCGATAGATTTTGTGGATGAGGAAATCGATTTTTTAACCGACGGTGTAGTTGAAATCCGCATTATTAGATTAATTGAAAAAATAAACGAAATTAAAAAAACTGCTCAGCAGGGTCGACTATTGCGAGATGGTATGACGGTTGTATTAGTAGGTAAGCCTAATGCGGGTAAATCGAGTTTATTAAATGCATTGGCGGGCCATGAAGCCGCAATTGTTTCTGATATTGCAGGGACGACTCGAGATATTTTGAGAGAAAGAATTCAACTGGATGGAATGCCGTTGCATATCATTGATACAGCAGGGTTGAGAGATAGTGATAATCTGATTGAACAAGAAGGAATTCGTAGGGCGCATTTAGAAATTCAAAAGGCCGATAAAATATTACTATTAATAGATGCGAGAGATCAGGGAGATGAGGAAGTATTAAAAACGTTACCATCAGATATTCCTCTTATTAAAGTGTTTAATAAAATTGATCTAATAAATGGTTCTCCAAGGATAGAAAAAACAGAGTCTGCTTATAGTTGTTATATATCCGTTAAAAAAGACAGCGGAATGGATTTGCTTAAAGAACATTTGAAAGAAAGCGTTGGCTATGATGCCGCAGCAGATAATGTATTTTTGGCTAGAAGACGTCATATAGAAGCAATAAGAGTAGGTTGTGAATTGGTAGAAAATGCTTTGAGTCAATTGAGGGTAAACAAGGCGGGAGAATTAGTTGCAGAAGATTTACGCCTGGCACAAATTAGCTTTTCTGAAATTACGGGGACGGTTACTTCTGATGAGTTATTAGGAAAGATATTTTCAAGCTTCTGTATTGGAAAGTAACCTAGTAAAACAATAGAAAACAATAACCAACTAAAGTCAATAAAATAGAGGGGCGTAGCGATACAGCCCCTTTTTTGTTTTCTAATTTTTGCCTTTACTTTACCCTTTTTTACCCATATATTACCCTTTCATGTTTTATAAGGGTAAAAAAGGGTAATTATGAAGGTCACGATAGAAAAAAACACTAATAAAGCGAGAGATAAAAAATCAATTAGGCTTGTTTATTGGTATGGCAGTTATAAAGATGCTGAAGGAAAAACTAAGCATAATCGGAAATATGAACAGCTTGATCAATATCTTTACGCCAACCCCAAGACCAAACCTGAAAAACAGCACAATAAAGAAACACTCCAATTAGTCGAGCAGATCAAAGCAAAGCGGATAGTCGAGGCAGCAAGCGGTCAGCATGGATTTACCGATACCAATAAGTTAAGTACTAACTTTTATTATTTCTACAATAAGGTCATGGAGACTAAGAAGACTAACGCCAGTTCTAAAAACTATGATTTATGGTTAGCAGTTTTAATCCATCTTAAACGCTATTACCCTGATGAAAGTCTAACTTTTGAGCATGTAACGGTTGAATGGCTTGAAGGTGTGCGGAATTATTTTGATTCACAAGCTAGAACAAAGACTGGAAACCTTATTAGTTCTGGTACAGCATCAAGTTACTTTAATAAGGTTAGGGCAGTAATTAACGCTGCTCATGCGCAAGGAATCATAATTAAAAACCCTTTAAAGGATGTTACAGGTATTAAGCCAATTACAAGTCCACGAGTTTATTTAGATATTGATGAAGTCAGGGCATTAGTTAAAACTGATTGCCGTTATGACATTTTGAAAGAGACTTTTTTATTTTCCTGCTTAACCGGCCTTAGGTGGTCAGATATTAACAAGCTGGATTGGTCTGAGATTAGTGAGTTTAATAGCAGCCACCGAATTACTTTTAATCAAAAGAAAACAGGTAATCTTCAATATTTAGACCTACCGCCACAGGCTTATAGTTTGATCAGTAGCCTTGAGAAAAGGGGGAGAGTATTCCAAAGCCTAAGATATTCAGCCTATATGAATGTGGAGCTTCTACGCTGGGCTATGGCAGCAGGTATAAGCAAACACGTTACCTTTCATTCAGGCCGTCATACATTTGCAGTAAGCCTAATTACGCAAGGCGTGGATATTTTCACCATATCAAAATTAATGGGGCATACCCAAGTAAAAACCACCCAGTTATATGCCGATATTATTGAAAAAGTTAGAAAAGAGGCTATGCACAAAATCCCAGACATAGGCTTATAAAATGCAATTAGACAAAACAGCATCAGAAAAAGAATGGTTAATTATTCAACGGCTGGCACGACGAGCTAAAAATGGCTATAAAGTCCCTGAAGGATTCCTTGATTACGCTGCAAGCTTCGGGCAATTTATTGTAACAAGCGATAAGACCATGAAGGACGCCGAAACACTAGCTAAAATGAGCCGTTCAGATGAATATGGGGTTTCTGATATTACCAAGTACATGAAAGAGAATCCAATAAGCACAAGCTTTGCGAGGGCGATACACAAACATATCGAGGGTAAATACACGCAAAGCGACATAGCCAAACTTCTACGCCCAAAGAAAGAACCAACAATAAGAGCGCTAACCATTGAAGCAATGAGGGCATATAGAGTCAATTACCATACGCTGAATGACTTTATCGAATCAGCTAAAAATGAAAGTATTGACGGCCTAGAACTAAAAGAAACTGAGAAAGACAATAAAAGAGTATTTGAATTAGTGTGGGACAGCTTGAAAGAAAAAGCCAAGCTCACTGCTTACTCTACTCTTGAAAATTGGTGGGCAGCAACATTAAAAAAGCCTATTTAATTATTTACCGCCGATTAGCCGGCTAAGTTCTATCTGGTATTTATCCTGATTGCGACATCAATCATTAGAAGGAAAAACCAGCAATGACTAATCAAATAATTACACTTCAAGCAGTAATTGACCGCATTGATATTCTTACCAGTGCAGTTTTATCAAACAAGCAAACTTTAAATATTGACGAAGCGGCAGCCTTTACGGGGTTAGCTAATAGTTATATTTATAAGCTCACATCCACGCAAGAAATACCACACTATAAGCCTCGCGGTAAGATGCTTTATTTTGACAGGTCAGAGCTTGAAAATTGGCTAAGACGAGGTAAAGTCAGTAGTCATGCAGAAATTGAGCGTAAAGCAACTGCTCATATTGTGGGGGCTTAAATCATGGAGAACAACCTGAAGCACCCACGCGGGAACGTGGGCAGCATATCAAACAAGTTACAGTCTAATTCTAGCACCCATCTTAAAGCCATGCTCATTAAAGTTAATGAGTGGTTGCGCTTATTGGGGGCTTCAATATGAGCGCAAATGTAATTGAAAGCTTTAGAACCGCAATGATTGACAGTCTAGGCTATGCACCCGAAACAATAACCCCAAACGTAATACAGCGATTTAAAGACCTTAAAGGCAAATTATCAGGTTGGAGCATCTTATATATTGATGGACGCGCCGCCGGTGTGTTTGGTTGTTATAAACAAGGCATTAAGGAAAAATGGAAAGCCGCCGGTCATTACCCAAAATTAACAGATCAACAGCGACTTGATTTTAAGGTTGAGCAACACAGACAACAACTAATCCGTAATGCAGAGCTACAAGCCCGCCATAATGAAGCGGCTCAAAAATCTGCGACTATCTGGAGTAAATCAGATCAAGCCATTAATCATGATTACTTAACTAAAAAGCGTGTGAAAGCGCATGATTTAAGGATTTATAACGCTTCTTTAGTTATTCCTATATTCAATGATGGCACATTAGTCAGTATTCAATTTATAGACCCTCAAGGTAATAAGAAATTTTTAACCGGTGGCAAGCTCAAAGGCTCTTATAGTCAGTTAGGGCAATTTTCACCTGATAAACCTGTCTTAATATGTGAGGGATGGGCAACCGGTGCAAGCCTACACGAATCGACAGCTTATCTAGTCTTTGTGGCGTTTAGTGCTGGAAACCTAAAGGCCGTGGCTCAATATGTTAGATCGATATACCCAACGATACAGATAATCATCATGGGCGACAACGACCCAAGCGGAGTTGGTCAGAAAGCCGCGATAGATGCCGCTTTGTCTATTGGCGGTAAGTATCTCATACCAGATACGGCGGGTAATGACTGGAATGATGAGGTGGTGGCATGAGTGACTTAAAAAACAGAATAGAGTTGATTGCCAATGAAACGAAGACCGCGCAACAAATTAAAAAAGCCGCCATTGATGCACTGCTTGCCAATATTAGTAAAGTAGATCTGTTAGAAGTTTGTGAGTCGTTAGGGTGGACAATGGGCAGTGATGGAAAGCCACCCGCACAAAAACATTATAAAGTTGCAATCATTCACCAATTGATAAAAACAGCCATAAGTCATAACTGGCATTTTATTAATGAAACAGATTATTTTTACATTTATAACGGTGCGTACTGGGTAGTTTTATTCGATGCCGAGGTTAAACAACTTCTTAAGGATGCCGCCATAAGAATGGGGCATGTTGAAATCGAATGTAGAGATTCCTTATTTGTCGATAAGCTATTTCAACAAGCTAAACAAGATGGTTTTTTTGCTGAACGTAATTACAAAAAACAATCGATCATTAATCTTAAGAATGGCTCATTAGTATTAAGCAGTGAGGGTGTTAATCTTAAATCATTCGACCATAAAGACTTCTTAACTCACCAATTAGACTTTTCATATAGCCCTAATGCGTTTAATAAAGTGTTTCTAAAGTATTTAGAAGAAGTCTTACCTAATGAAGATACTAGAAAGACATTACAGGAAGTGGCGGGGTATTTATTTATAAAAGGGCTTAAGCTTGAAAGGGTGTTTTTTCTTTATGGTCAAGGAGCTAACGGTAAATCAGTCTTTTTTGAAGTCCTTAACGGTATTATTGGCTCAGAAAATATTAGTAATTATTCTCTTGAGTCAATCACTGATGATAAGGGTTATCACCGTGCGATGCTTAAGGACAAGATTGTTAATTATGGCACTGATATTAGACTCACCAAGATTGATGCAGGCATGTTTAAAACAATGGCCTCAGGTGAGCCCGTAGAAGCACGTTTACCTTATAAAGAACCCTTTATGATGAGTGACTATGCAAAGCTGATTTTCAACGTAAACAAGATGGATAACGCCAACGTGGAGCATACTCATGGATTTTGGCGGCGTTTTCTTATTATCCCTTTTGATAAAACGATACCGGATGAAAGCCAAGATAAAGACCTTCATAAAAAGATACTTCAAGATCGTGCCGGTGTGCTGAATTGGATAATTGAAGGGGCAGAAAGAGTTATTAAAAATAGAGATATTTTTGTATCGAGTGAGTGTGAAGCCCTTAAAAAGAAATTTATGAAAGAATCTGACACCGTGGCAATGTATGAGGCTGATTTTTTGGGTGCTGATTATCCTATTATTAATTACAACAAGACAGTCACCGACGCTTACAACAGTTATAAGGCGTTTTGTAATGATGCGGGGCATAGATTCCCTTTAAATCGGAATAACTTCACTGAAAGGATGGTGTCATTAGGGTTTCACAAATCTAGATCAGGAACGGGACAGATGCTTAGAAAAAATTACTGTGAAAAAAAGGTTGTAAATGAAACTGCATAAATACATTTTTCGCCTACAGACCTTGTTATTGCTGGGTTTTTCTAATGTACTTTGTGTGTACTTGGGGTGTACTTGTAATGTAGTTAGGCAATTTAAAAATAATTGGAGTCATGAAAATACACATTAAATACACTGAAAGTACACTACAAATACACGACTAACCTTATGAATTAAAATAAGAAGTGTAGTTATGTACTTTCAAAAGCAACCTTTTTTAATAATGATATATTCGAACTAAGCCAATAGTTAAAAATGAACCCTAACCCTAAAGGACATTAATAAATGAGCAACAAAATTAAAACAGTCAGTCTTAAAGAAGCCGAAAAAGTAAATGGTCTTTATGAGGTAATCATCAATGCGGGAAAATGTGGTTATAGATTAATGGCTAGATTAGAAGATAACGAGGCTATGAGCAAAGCACAAGAACGCATGATGATAGAAAAGCTAATGGTAGTTTTAATAGTACCTTGAAGCTAAAAATGATTAAACCTATGCGTTATGGTGGCGTATAGGCTTATCTATGACCTGATACTAACAGGATTAATACAGATGAAAGAATCAACTAAATTTAAGACGGGGATATCTGGCAATACTAAAGGAAGACCAAAGGATAAGACAGCTTCATATTTACTCAGAAAATCAATTATTAAAGATATGCCACAAATCCTATCAACCTTGATAGAACAGGGTAATTTTAATAGTCTTTCGGAGTTATAAAAGCAGTACTTTTAACATATCACCTTGACACAAATATCAAACAAACTTTTGGAGCATAAAAATGGCAAATGGCTGGACAGAAGAAAGAAAAGCAAGGCAATCAGAGTTAATACAGAACTGGAAGCCGTGGAAACACTCCACAGGGGCAAGAACCCCAGAGGGTAAGGCAATCGTATCTAGGAACGCAGTTAAGCCTGATGAGATAACCGCTACTTTTAGGGCGTTCGCTAAACTTAAACCGTATGATTGGATTAAGGTTAAGGGTTAACCGTTTTACTGTTATGGGCGTTTTATGCGGGGGGTATGCCCTTAAAGTATTTTTCAATTTGAGCATTTCTTGACACATGGCAGAGCATTATTGCTATCGAAGATTAAAAGCGAGTAATCTATTAGATTAATTTAATAATTTAGGGGATTGTGATGATTGAAGGTGTTTTATTTAGTGGATTTGGGCTTTGGTTTTATTTATGTTTAATTGGGGTAACTTGTAGAGCGGCTAGTGTTAGAGGCCGTAGTGTATTTATGTATCTCATAGCCTGTATATTATTTAGCCCAGTAATTGCCTTAATAGATGTTCTTGTAACGTCAGAAGATCACAGATGAAAGAAATTGAACTGAGCGTGTTAAATCACAAAACAGATGATCATCTGGTTTCTTAAAAGGATTAGTTATGATTTATAAATGCTACGGGTGTTTCACTTGCGTGGATGAAAGAAGCGATAAATCAAGTATATTTTGATCCACGGTTTATTAATGCTAGAGGTAATGGTTTTTTTATGCAAATGCTCAATTTGTGCGCATTTGGACCAAGGCGGTATGAACCACTAAAATAGAAACTATGGCTAAATGAAATGAAAGTACAACCTAATGTAAGTGGTTTTCTTTTGGAAAAATAAAATACGTTAGATGGTATATCTGGATACAAAAATAGATTACAACTAAGGCTGGTTTCGACTGGCCTTTTTTGTGCATGTATAATTGCTGTTTGTTGGTCTGATTTAGTTTAAACTAACATTAATAGATAAATGCTTGCCGAGTGCTTGGGAAATTGGATGTGGATAAGAGTAAAAGTAATTGATACCAGACAGTAAAAGTTTAGATTAAAACCAATTCATTTTGAAAAAAACATCTAAATTATTTCAATAATTACCCTCCCATTACCCTTCGTAACATCTAACTATATGATACTTATTTAAACAGTACCTTCTGTATTGGTAAGTAAAAGGCTGTTGACAAAGCGTAAAAATTAGCTATAATGGTCGGCTTCCTTGGTGATTCTGTTTAGGGTTTCTGGGGGTTGGAGAGGTGGATGTGTTGGCAGGATGTTGACAAACGAGATTGACTCTGTATAATAGTCGAGCTCAACGGGGCTT
>Ga0316230_1000512_pt1 | contig 54288 bp, 61 predicted proteins | sample TBH18025metaG_FD_206004 | JGI IMG/M metagenome (GOLD analysis project Ga0316230, IMG submission 206004) | Freshwater microbial communities from Trout Bog Lake, Wisconsin, USA - TBH18025 | ecosystem: Environmental > Aquatic > Freshwater > Lake > Hypolimnion/Profundal zone | place: USA: Wisconsin... | reverse complement strand
ATTATTTTAAGTCCATTTTCTTCAAATTCGTACTCATCAACACAATTTAGTATTGGGGATACATTTTATGCAACTGGATTTATATTTTATCCATTAACAGGATTTAATAACAAATTAACTTCTATAGAAGAGAATCATTATCATGATGCAAATGTTATTAATGATTTTGTTACTGGTGAAATTTCATCTTTTTCAAATGTTTCTTCTTCTTATGTAGAAATTAATGCAATTAATACACATAATCTAAATACTTCAATAATGTTAATGTCAAATGATTTATTAGAGGGGGCAGAAATAGATATTATTAATCCAAATGACACATCGGAGTGGTTTAAATTATCTGTTATTAGTCATTCATCTAATTCAGTAACTGTTTCGACAGGAAATATATCTAATTGGGATTTTAGTAGTTATAATCAATATAAAATATCTGAAGGGTGGATATTTTCAATTGATGCAAAATATTATGGTTATACAGAAAATACTCATTATGTGGATTTTGTAACTAATACAACAAGTATAACGTCAGATTTAGCTATTAATAGTATTAATGTTAATGTGCTTTCTACTGCATCTATGGTTAATGGGGATAAGGTAATTATTTCAGATGAGACATTGACACAAGAAACCAATTATGTATTATCAATTACGGGTTCAAAAACAATACAGTTAAAGAATCCTACTCAATATGGATATTTACAGAAAAACAATCCGACATTAAAGGTTTTAAGGGACTCTTTTGCGAATAATCATGCACATCAGATAAAAAATTGTCAAATTGAAACGTTATCTATTCCTTCCTATGTTTCATTAGGTTATGATATAAATCATTCTCATGAAATACAGCCATTATTATCAAATGTTTCCAAAGTGGTTGAAAAGGGAGAGAAAATTGTTGCTGTTGGATCTAGTGGAAATATATATTCAAGTTATAATATATATGATAAGTGGGATGTATTAATAGATTTAAATAGTATAGAGCCTAATAACTCTGTTTCTAGCGTTACAGATATTTATGTTAATAATGATGATTTAGTTATTGGTACAGATAATGGTACTATTGCTGTATCAGGATATAAAACTGATGTAGTACCACTAATAATACCAAGTTTGGAATAATAAAATGTCAAGTAGTTCTTCCAGTTCAAGTAGTTCTAATAATAATGTTTGGGGATTTGTTAAACCTTTATTATTAGGTCATTCGGCTACAAATAACAATGTTATTAATAACATGTTAGCCCAAACAATAGCAATAGGTTCAGATCCTGTTTCTATTAGTAAAACATATTGTTATCTATATGCTCCTCCGTCTAATATAATATCATTTTCAATAAATATGGGAATATATTTGTGTGACGAAAACGGAAAACCTGTATCATTATTAAAGGGGGTATCAATTCCTTCTTCAATTGTTACTGAGGATGGATGGTATGAGTTTGACTTTGAAACATCGTCATCTTCTTATGTATCTGGTATTGAAATTTCATCAGATGCTATCGAAAATGGATATATATCTTTTGTAATTAGTCAATCGGGAGGAGATGAAAATAATTATGTTCTATGGGGATATACAAATAAAATTGATAATAGTTTGTCAAAAGCCTTCTTAAGTAATGATGGGGTAAACTGGCAAACAATACAAGATACTTGTTTTGCAATAAAAGTTATTAGCGGGAATGACACATTATTTGATTTGGGAAATTATAGAATAGTTAGCGAACCAGCAACTTTACAAGTCACTCAAAATGAATTAGTAACAAATTCTAATTCAAATTCAAATTCTACAATTATAGAAATAGACTATACTGGAACAAAATATGTACCAGCAATAAATTCTTCTCCAAATCAAGTTATTGTTGACAATCCTAACTTATTTATGTCTTTTGTTGTAGATGGAAGTGGAAGTATGGGATGGAATGACAGATTCCAAAATAGAATTAATATAGCAGAAGGAATTATTAATCAATTAAATAATACATATCCAAAAGATGTTTTATTTGACGCAGTTAGCTTTGGAGCAGTTACTGTAGATACTAGTGGATTTACTCAAACTGGAACAACATTAGGTATAAATTTAGATGCTAGAAATCCAACAAGAACAAGTTATACTTTTACAGCAGTAAGTAATGCAACTGTTTATAAAAATGATATTTATACAAATAACGAAACTGACTTTACAGTATTTAGTAATGTTTCTAATAATACTACAATTATATGTACAGGAACTTTAAGCCCATTATCTTCTGGAACATTAACAAAGGTAAGTGGATTAGGGGATAGTTCAATAGTTTTTAATAATGTTATTCAAGCTACAGTTGATAACTCTTCATTAGCTGCTTGTGGATTTAAGAATTTCATAGGTGGAAAAACATATAATATATGTTCTATACAATCAAATGGAGTTGATTTAGTTCTTCCTAATTCTCCATGCTGGCAAATGTTTAATCCAGTTAATGAAAGTCCAACAATGATAGTTTCTAATAATGGGCCAGATAACGGAACTTCTCTAGATGTTTCAACAGTTAGTGATAATTTAGTTATTAGAAATCCATTTTTTAATAAATCTATTTCAACTTCAGGTATTGTTAATAATGTTTCTACAGGTGACACATCTGTTATAATTAGTAATTCAAATGCTTTTTCTGTTTCTCAAAGGATTGATTTAGTAGATGGAAATAATTTGTCATTTGGTCATATTGTGTCAAATGTTTCGTCTTTATCTATGCAATTTTCTCCAAGTTCATATTTCGACATATTAAATTACAGTAATGATAAAGGTATTGTGCAATACAGTTCATTTTATAATCCATATGTATTTAATGGAACAACAATTACTATTTATGTAAGAGATGTTAATGTTTCTTCTGAAATTACAACTTTCTTTTTTCAAACAACTAATGGAACAACAATAGAGTGGGATTTTAATCCTTTTAGTGAATGGGAAAACGTAAACTTATATTGGTTAGGACAAACTGCGGCATTTGATTTTAATTTACTTGATTCAAGTGGAAATCCTTTAACTGATGGGACAAGGGTTGATCTTTATGTAGATACAAGTCCTGTAGCAAGTGATCAAACGACTGTTTCAACATCTGCATTAACTGAAGTTGCAAATGTTGGGGATTCAAGGATTTATGTAGCATATGCAAATAGTTTCTCAATAGATGAAGATGTAATAATTGTAGATAATTCACATCAACAGAATGATACGGTATTAGAAACAGGAGTAGACAATATTGGAGCATATATTGACCTATATGAGCCATTAGAATTTGAATTTGATCCTGCAAATGGAGCAAAAATATCTGCGGCAGTTTCTAATAGTGCTCCTATAACAACAGAAGATTTAATTATTAGTTCTCCGTTATCATTAATAGATGTAACACCTATTGTGGCTGATAAATCAATTGATCCAAGTTTATTAGCCCCTTATGATCCTCCTCCTTTAGACCCTTCAACTTCTTATGATGAAGTAAATAAAGATATTATTAGAACAAGAAACTTAATACAGGATACTCCTAGCATTAATGGATATTCTGCAATAAGAGTTTTACCTATAACAGAAGATATATTAACATCAAATGTAGATAAAGCTAAAAAATCTGCAAATTTATTAAAACAATTACCACCATCTTTACAATCTTCTCAAATTGAACAAAATACGGGAGATTTTACTACAACTATTATTCCAGAATCAGGATTAGTGATAGGAAGTGATTATACTATTCAATCTCCGATTTATTTAGAAGAAGGGTATGCTACTAGTAAAATGACATCTTCTGCAACTCAATTTAAAGATTATATAATTAAGAATATACATCTAATAACAGCGACAGGATATACAGATATTATATCGGCTAGAAAATATGTAATTACACCAACTGTTACTCCGTTAAGTAATCAAACAGCTAATTCTTTATTTACCGTAAATGGCTCTCCATTTGATGCATATTTTGCTCCTCAATATTTATTAACATGCGTAGGATCGAATGTTATATCTAGTAGTTCAATAGCAAATTTATTAACAAATTATGACATAAATAGTGATAATGGAACAGGATACGTTACATATTATAAGCCAAAACATAAGTTTTCAGATACTGGAACTGGCGAAGCTATAGAATGCTTAGGAACATTAGATCCTGTTACTCCATATATAACTATTGCTAGACCTGGTGCATATGCATCTTCTGGTAATAGTTATTATTTAATTTATACATTAACTGATGAATTTGTATTAATGAATAATACAAGTATAACTATAAATTTATATTCAAATACTGTTGTTGATTTAGAAACAATGGCGAATGCTGACATAGAAGTAAATGGGGTTTACGAATCTGTCCCATTTTCTCAAACAGTTTTGAATTACTTAGGTTCTAATGCTTCTGCATCTACTTCGAGTATTGTTTCATGGAGAAATGCTGTACAAAACAATCCTGTTGGGAATATATTACCACAAGTATCTAATGTTTCAACACAGATAGCTTCAAATAGTTCAGCAATAAGCTCCATGATTAACTCATTAAATGCCTCAATACAGCTTTCTAATTCTTCTAGCACAAGTGTTTCAACAAATACTTCTGAAACAAATATAGAAGATTTATTCCATCCAACTCCTCCAACAAATTTCTATGAAACCCCTGAAAATTGGCAACTAATAGGAACTGTTACAATTCCTGTTGTTAATGGACATGCGGTTTATACAGTTCCTTCACAAGATACTCCAGCATTATTATTTATTGAGGCTATCTATTCTTTTGGTAATGGGTTATGGGAATCAATCAATAATAATTTTGTTATTATGGCGAATCCTTTAATGGCAACAGAATTTAGTCCTTCAAGATTAACACCATTAGGAGATGGAAGTAAATTTGAAATAGGAAATCAAATATTATGGATGAATAATGCTTTTGGTACAATAGAAAATGGAACTATTGAAAAAGTTATTGCTCAAAATACTCAAATAGTTCCTGACATTAGTGAAACAATTGATGGAAATGCCAATGGACTTTTCATTGGTCCTCATGCAGAAGTACCTTATCCTCCTCAGTCTGATTTAGTTAACTCACTAGGGATTCCTTTAATTTGTCCAAAAGGATTAGAACAATTAGAAGTAATAAATGTTAATGTTACAAGTAATAACTATGCTTATTCTTTTAATTGTAAAAGAATAATTGATTGGATGGCTGGGGCTTCAAATGTTAGTAGTGTAACAGAACCAACGCTTTTTACAATGTATTGTACTCAAGAATCAGATTCGTTTTATGCAGACGGATCTATATCTCAATATCCTGTTGTTACAATAGATCTGAATGATGGGTTTAATTCTGAAATTCAAGGTTCTTTTATTTTAGACCCAAATGCTACAATCCCAACAATTATTCAGGAATATGTAGGGAATGGGGTTCCATATATATTAGGATTGGATCAGCCAAATAATCAGAGTCAAAAACTGATTTCAAATACTTGTTTACAATCTCCCGCTTATTTTTCTGGAGGAGTTGCTAATTTATATCCTAATCCAATAAATGCTAATGTTGGTTTTTCAAATCCAAGTAAATATGTATGTGGAGAAGTTTGTCCTAATTCATGGATTCCAGAATATATTAATGAATATAGGCCAAGAATTACTACTCATTATACTGATTCTTTTGGAAGTCCTCATAGTTGTTGGGGAACATATATTGGTCTTGCTGATTATGATCAAGAATGTCTTATAGAGCATCCTCCTACAATAGAAGTTGTGGAGCCATTAAGCATTTCTTCATATTCAGATGCTTATAATAATATATTTTTAAGAGATGGGAGTAATTCTGTAAATGTTGTTTTTGAATGTTACTGGAAAGGAAGTCCAATAAGGGATCAAATTACAATTAATAGTGGAGCACCAAAAGAAACAGTTATAAATTATCCATTACCGATTGTATTATTTGAAGCTGGAGTGGCAGAAAATATTAATAGCTATAGTTTAACATCAAGTAGTGGTGACACATGTACTTTCAGTTACGATATTCATGCCCCATTAACAGCTTATTTATCAGTTAATAATGATTCTAGGATTAATCTTAATACTTATACTGTTCAAAGTGGATATTTGAGAACAACAAGAGTTCTTAATCATACTCATAGTTGTACTGTTGATACTTCTGGTAATGGAATAACGACTAGTACAATAGTTTTATCAGGGTCAATAGCGGATCATACTCATAATATTTCTAATTACAATACGGATACTGTATTAGGACATGTTCATGAAGTTGCCTGTGTCGCAATAACAACTTTATTACCAACAACTGATGCCACAGATATTATAGCGGTTATTGGAACAGTTTTATATGACCCAACAGCAGTTCCATCAGGAGAAATAATTTTTACTCAATATCCTAATTGTCATAGGTATATGAAAGACTCTGTTAATTTCATTCCTCCTTCTTTACCACCATCTAGTCAAAAGGTATTAAAAATTGAATGGGCAAATACTGTATCTTCTGTAGCTTATACTTCAATAAATCCATATAGTACAGATTTTGCTTTTAATTTAACGTCTTATGCTTATTTTGAGTCAAACGTTACAGGAACTATTATAGATACTCCTGTTATTGATGGAACAAGAATAACTACTGAAATACAATGTTATTTACCTCCTGCTAAGGCTAGTGAGAATACTTCATTAAATTCTGTTGAAAGTGCAGAAGCCTCGCAAGGTTCTCAAGTCATAGATAATGATTATTTAGTAATTACAGCAAAGGCATATGTTTATAGTGAAGGGCAATACGCTGAAACGGACTACGCAAATGTAAAGGTTGAAAGTGCATTACAATGGATTCCAACTGTAAAATCATTAATTACAGAGCCAACTGATAATGCTGTTACTATAATTGAATCTTTAAATAATGTCGCTGCATTTGGTTCTAGTCAATTATATGATGCTGTGACTCTTGCAGCAAATAGGATGATTGATTTTAATCAGAGCAATAGTGCTGCAAATACATTTTCAAAGGTTATGGTTATTCTTTCTGACGGAGATGAAAATGCTGATCAAAATTCAATTGAGCAAGCAATAGCAACAGTGAATTCAGTTGAACAAAAGAATAATACTCAAATTGCTTCTATACTTTTAGGGTCTGGATATGCTTCTGATAATGTTATAATGATAAAATTAGCAAATGAGACTAATGGATTAGAAACAACAGTAAGGAATTTGTCAAGTAGCGGCATATTAAGTCTTATAAATGATATTTTGTCATCTAGTACTTTATCATTTAATAATGGGACATATAGGATTATAGAAAAAGTTGGAACAGGAATGCCAATACAAATTAGTCTTGAAAATACAAATGTACCAACGGGAACAACAATAGAATATTGTTATAGAACTAGTACTGATGGTATTAATTGGACTCAAGTATCAGACTGGATTAATTATAGTACTATTACGAATATACCAGAATCTATAGACAATATAGTAACATATTATGAATATACTGTTAGACTTATTTCAAATTCAAGTTTTCAATCTCCATATATAACAGAAGGGGTTGGTATAAAATATCTTGAACCTACAGAAAACATTGTATTTTTTAAACCTAATAGTATTAATAGAAATTCTTTAGAATATATGGCATCTGTTTTAATTACTCATGCTGGAACAATACCTAACACATCTACTGTAACATACGGGTTAACTCAATCTGAAAGTACAAATCCAAATGATTATACGATTGCTGGAAATGATTTAAGACCAGATAAACAAGAAATATTATTGTCAAGATATAATGAATTACTTATAACAGCAGATAACAAGATTTATCAAGCAATTAATGGAAGTTGGCCTATGAATTCAACAATTAATGTTTATAAATACAATTCTTTTATGCAGAATGGGGAACTTGTTAATTCTGCGACTTATTCATCTAATTACATTAATGGTACAATTAGTTTTATAACTCCTCAAGAAAAATCTTATAAATTTATTATATGTATTGAGATACATCCTGTATTTAATTTAATTTGCAAGATTAAGAATTATGGAACTATACCAGCAACAATTGATCATATAGGGTTAATTTACAATGTTGCTAAAAGGATTCCGACCTTATCAAATGGAACTATTATTAATAAGAATATAGCTGACAGGATTTAAAAAATGATTAGAAGATATGATTTAACAAGATCTGATAATTCTCCTTATACAGGGAGAAATGCATTCAAATGTGCTACAAGAGATGGGTATTTAAGAATCAATGTTGGGTTTCCTGTTAGTAAAGTATTAATATCTTGGACTTCGATTCCTACTTATGAAGAGTCAAGTTCTTCAGAAGATTCAAGTTCAGAAGATTCATCTAGCAGTTATTGGGAAGGACCTTTTAATCTTCCACGACTATATTTAGTAAGCACAGATAGTACAGGTTTTACGGTAAAATATGAAAATATTCCTGAGGAAATAGGCTATGTCGAATTTTCATACATCGTTTTCTAGTGATGACAATATTTCTAAATTTGATTAAAATAATGAATTTTATTGTATAATAGAAATATCTAAAAAGCCCAATTCTGGCAAAATAATGAATAATAAATATTGATAAATTCTTTGATTTAATAAAAATAATAGGAGTATAGTATGTCTATAAATAAATGGTCTAAAGAAGATCTAATGTCTTTATATAAGGAAAGAAATGAGAATAAATTAGATTTTCCTGAAATCGCTAAAAAACTTAAAAAAACAGTAAATAGTATATCTATACAGTATAAAAGAGTTGATTGGGAACTATTTTTAGATAATCCTGATGAATATATGTCAAATAAAGGTAGTAAAAAATGGGATCAGATAGAAATGGCAAAATTATACGCCTTTATTAAATCAGGAAAATCATATAAAGAAATAGCAAAAGAGTTAGGAAGAAGTTATATATCTGTAGAAAGAAAGGCTCAAACTACAGATTGGCAAGCGTGGCAAACAGTTGTAGGAGATGCATCTTCTCCTAAGGATATAGAAGAATCTAAAGATACGGGGATAATAGAAGAAAAATTATCGAATGCTCTTATACAATTATGTAGATCTGATAAAGAACGTTTAAATAGTATAAGCGAAGAAGAATTTTTGAGAAAGATTAACATAGAAGATGAAAATATACCTGTTTCATTTAAAAAGATAAAAGAATTAGCTAGTCAATATCTTGATTCTCTAGGTTATGGAAATCCTGAAGAAATTAAACTAGGGGAAGGTTCTTATATTATAATGAGTGATTCTCATGGCAAATGGACAAAGACAGAAATGTTTAATCTTCTTAACAACCTGAATACTTATATTAAACCAAATAAGATAATTCATATTGGACATATATTAGATGATGATAACGAAATTAGTTACAATATGGGGGAATTCAAAAACTTAATTATTCTTGCAAAAGATGAGGAATTGAGAACAGTTCAGGCACAAAGAAATACATATAATTTTAATTACGAGATTGTTAAAGGCGATATTTTATTAGGAAAGGACTTATCAGTAACAAATCAGGAAATAATATCAGATTATGTAAGGAGTCCATTAAGCACTTTAGATTCTCATGTTTTTGATGAAAAATTAATTGTAAACAATCATAGGTTAGAGTGGTCACAGAAATGTTCAGAAGGAAATAATACATCATATATTGTTTCTCCTGGTTGTGTTTGTGAAAAGCATGTTCTAAAAACAATTAAACAAATTGATTTTGAAGACAATAGAATCGTAAAGCAATCATATAATGAAGGGTTTAGCAAATACAGGAAAATGAAAAAATTGTGTGACTATTGGAATCAGGGGGTTTTAGTTGTACATATTGATTCAAAAGGATTTCATACAATCATTCCATGTTTAATTAGAAATTTTGGAAAGAAAGAATATATAACATCTTATTTTGATAAAATCATTACAAATAATGGAATTAAAGAGCCTGATAAAAAAATATTTATTTCTGCTGATATGCATAGTCCAAATCAAGATAATAATGTTTTAGACATCCAATCTCAAATATGTAAAGATTATAAGCCTGATATTTTTGTTAATATTGGTGACTCTCATGATTATAGATCATTAAATCATCATGAAATGGAAAGAGGCGTTACTATAACACAAGATATATTAGATGAGTCTGCTCAAGTTCATCATGCTTTAAAGAAAATGTCAGAATGGGCTAAAGAGAAGCATATAATATATGGAAATCATGAAAGATTTTCGGCTGATTTCATAGCAAAATTCCCTCAATTTAAGAAATATCTTGATTTTAGATTTATTTGTGACATAGAGGGATTAGGATATAAAATGACAAATCTAAAAGATATTTTAAAAATTGGGTCTTCAAAGTTTATACATGGGGATCTTACTATGTATGGACAAAGTGGAACTAAGCTTGAAAAAGCTGCCAGAACTTTCAAGGGAACAGTTTTTATAGGACATATGCATTATCCAGCCATTAGATTTGGGTCTTATAGTATTGGTCTTAGTGGTAAATTAGATCAAGTTTATAATGAGCCTTCTGCTTCTACTTGGATTCATGGTTTTGGCATGTGTAATCACTATAAGAAGCATAGTTATCCGACAACAATTGCAATAGTAGATAATACATGTATCATTAACAATAAGTGTTATAAGCCAATTAATCCTAAATCTTGGAAGTTAAATAAGTATAGAGCAAGACTTGTTTATGAAGGCGTTTAGCACTTTTTTATTGAATTAATAACTGTCTATGATAATAAAAAATCAAATCATAAATTACTTTGTAGAGCCTTCATATAAGAAGATGCCAAAAGTATTTCTTTCTCCAGTAACTATGAATGCTACTGTTGGAAGAAAGTTATTAGAAAAACAATTAGGTTTGCAAAATGAAAAACTAGAACCTGGTACTTTATTACATGTATGTTATGATGTTGACTCAAAAAGAATATATCTGCCTAATGCAAGTGCTTTCACAAAAGAACAGGCAAATTACTTATTAAATGCCGCAAAAATAACTATAAAAAGAGATTATGGAGAATATTCTAATGAGCAACCAGTTGAAGGTAGTCCATTTAGTTTATTAAGAGTAAGAAAATTAAGTAGTTTTGTATATGCTGATAAATCTATAAAAGAGTCTTTTGGGGAGGAAAGATATTTTGATATACCTGTTATAGAGGCCAATTTAGCCAGAATGCCAACTACTGTAAAAAAACTTCCGTATATTTATCATGATAATAAAAATTATGTTGGTGGACTTATAGATAAAGGAATGGGAGATTCAATAAGATTTATAGATGAAATAGATTTAGAGGGTAGGAAAAGAGATAAGCCAATTGTTGTTTTGGATCAACAAACACCATTTATTTTAATTGACATATCTCCTGAAGTTAAACCAATGGCAACAGAAAAAGAATGGAGCGTATTAGCAGGATATAGAGATTATTTATATAGCGAGAATAATAATGATGATAAAAATGACATGTCTTCTTTTTCAGATTTATATGCTGCAAAAAGACATCTTTATCTAGGTTGGCCATTTGAAGAAGTTTGTCATGTGTTTTTAGGTGGGGTTTCTTCTTTTGGAGAATTAATATCTGCTATACAGCTTTTATATTCTGTAGCAAAATCATTAGAAAGTGAAGGATATAAAAATCCCGCTAAAGATCCATACTATATAACTTTTAAGATTGATGAAAACAGTTTTCCATTAAAACTAGATTCAATGATTAAAAATGGGGAAATTGATTCTTCTAAACAAATTGACATATTTCAAATTATAGAATATGATAAGAATACAGGGTATATTATTATTGAAACCCCTGCATTTATAGATCAGGAAATGTGTATAAAAATTCTTAAAGCCTCTGGAACTATTTTAATATCTAGATATAATGTTGCTATGAATACAATTGATGTTAAATCTGGAAGTGGATCATTACAGGCATTACAATACAACAATAATCAAGCCGAGAAAATAAAAGCATTAATAAATTATGATATGAAGGTTAATTATCCTGATAATAAAACACCTCCTAAATTTTCTACAGATGTTAGAGCGAGAGATATTAGCTTATCAAATCCTTCTACTGTAACGCTAAGAAAACTATCAGATTATTATTATGCGACTGACACAATAAAGAAAATGTGTAAGAAAAATGATTTAGAGTTTATTGATTTAGACATTGTTGTTGGCCCATTAGAAAGAATATTTGGTAGAGGGGTTGCTGGTGGGTTTATGGGGAAAAAGAATTTTGAAGATAGTAAAATGAAAATACCATATGAAATTTCAAAAGGGATTTTTATTTCTCCACCAGTTATTGCTGTAGATTCTGTAAGGTATCCAGCATATGCAAATCAAACAGAAGTTATCATACATGAATATAGTCATAATATATTTAGTATAAAAAAACCAGATTATTATCATGAATATCATCGTGACCCAAAATTGAAAGAAAGGGATAATTTAGCATATTGGGATTTATATCTAAATGATGAAGATGAAAGACAAGCACATAAGGAAGAAATTAAGTTTGCATTAAAATCTGGCAAATCAGTAGATGAAATTATAAGGGACAAAGTTGCATGGGGAATAGGAGAGGGGAAAGGTGGCAATATTGATGAAGTTAATATGAAAAAATCTTATCCAATTGCTTTAAAGTTTAAAGAATTGGTGCAAGAAGCAGTTGATGAATTACAAAAAGAGGAGGAAGAAAATGAACGACCAAAATAATCAAAATAATCAAATAAGTAATATTCAAGTAGTAGAATTATTACATCGTTTAATAGTAGAGCATCAAAAAATGAGTAGTACCTTAATAAATGGTCAAGTCATTTTAGCCTATAGAATCAATGAAAAAATTATTGCTGAGTTAGAAAGAATGTCTGCTAAAATTGTAAATCTTGATAAAAACGTGGGAGATAATAATGCTAAATAATTATTGGGAGGAGTTAAGAATGGATAACATAGCAGAATTACATGATAAAAAAATAGATGAAATGGCTATGCCTGATTGGTTTCATACTTTAAAATGTCCATATTGTGGGAAACAACAGCCTTTAAGGTCAATTCGTTCATTTGGATTAAAACTAAATTCAAGAAATATAGGAGATTTATTTGTTGAATTGTGTTGTTATGATTGTAAAGCCTTAAACACATTGTATTTTAGATCTGAAGTAAAAGGAATAAACGATTTTATTTCTCTTTTAACTGATAAATGTCCTGTTCAAAAACCAGTTATAGAAGAGGAAATGTATGCCCAAAGATATAATAATTTAATTGAACTTGGGCTAAAAGAAAAGGGAGAATAAATATGTCTATAGTAAAAAGAGGAAAAGCGGCCTCTGATTCCCCAATAGTAGTAGTTTCTTTTTCATATGTATGTAATAAATGTGGAAACACTGTTACAGTTGAAGAAGATTTAATTAATAACAAATGTAAAAAATGCAATGATGGAATATTAATGCTTACAAGCGCAGTTACAAAAGAAATAAAATCAAAAGAATAATCAATGGTTAAAATACTAATAGGAAATCTAACTGCTAAAATAGTTGGATTCTTGCCAGATAATGTGCAAGAAGAATTAGATGATGTCTTATCATATCGTCTAAAAAATGCTCGCTTTTCTAAATTAGTAAAACAAAAAAAATGGGATGGTATTTATCATCTATATAAAAGAAATTTTGGACAGTCTTTTTATTCTGGTTTATTATCTTTAGCAGGAGAGGTTTTAAATAAGAATAATATTCCATACACTGTAGTAGATGAAAGAATAAAACCATCACAAAATCTTCCAAATCTTAAATTTATACATAATCCTTCTTTTGAAGAAAGACCATATCAACAATTTACAGTAGAAAGAGCTTTACAAAGTACAAGAGGCGTTTTAAAAATGGCAACCGGATCGGGAAAAACTCTGGTATCAGCGCGTATTATATCAGAAATTAAAACTGCTCCATTTATGTTTTATACCCTTACAAAAGATTTAATGAATCAAGCCCATAAAGAATTTTCTTCCTGCTTAAATGAGCCTATTGGTAAAATTGGCGGAGGATCATTTGATATAAAGAATATAAATATTTGTATGGTTCAAACTGCTATTATGGCAGTAAATTTAAATAATAAGGATTTTAAAATTAGCGATTATAAGTATGATGAAGAAGATTTTGCATGGGATGAAGATCAGGAAGAGAGTATTGAAAAACTTCAAGCATTAAAAGAATTAATAAGCAAAACAAAAGGATTTATTGTAGATGAGGCCCATCATACATCTTGCAAATCTATTAAGGATATTATTTCTGCTTCTCCTTATGCTTATTGGAAGTTCGGAGCTTCAGCGACTCCACTAAGGGAGGACGGTGCAGAAATAATGATTCAAGCTATGTTTGGTAAAAAAATTGTTGATATTAGCGCATCTTATCTTATAAAAAATAAATATCTTATTGAACCATATATAATATTTGATCCAATACAGCATAATTGTAAATTAAATGCTTATCAAGCAGTATATAAAGAATGTGTATCTGGAAATGAATCATTTAATGCTCATGTAGCAGATATAGCGAATCACATGATTGACAATGGCTTAAGTGTTTTAGTTCTTGTTCAGCATTATACTCAAGGAGAAATGCTAAAAAAACTTATACCAAATACTGAATTCTTAACAGGCAAGATGAAAGGCGATAAACGAGAACAGGCTCTAGAAGATTTAAGAAAAAGAAAAAAACTATGTTTAATAGCAACTAGCCTAGCTGACGAAGGACTTGACGTGCCTACATTAGATGCTGTATTATTGGCTGGTGGGGGTGCATCATGTACAAGGGTTCACCAAAGAATAGGAAGAACATTAAGAATTGATAAAAAGAGCGCAAATCCAAGAGACAAATCTGTAGTTGTTTATTTTGAGCATCATGGCGCAAAATATCTTGATAAACATGCTAAAAAGGCAAGAAGAATTATAAAAACAGAACCTTCCTTTCATATTATTGATTCTGCTGGTCCTCAATATATCAAGCAAGAAATTGATCAAATAATGGATAATAAAGACACGAATATATCTTTATAAGCAAATGGTGATTTTATTCACTATTTATTCACTATTTAAAATAGCCGTTTTAGTAATTTTTACTGGACTCATTTTTGTATAATATAAGAAAGCAACTCAAAGGAGAAAATCATGGATTTTTTTGAAACATTAGAGAAAGAGAGAGAAAAAGAAGAGATAATTAAGTTAGTTACAGATATTCCAAGTAATTATGTTGGAAGCAAAAGACGTATGCTTAGACATATATGGGATATTTTAGAAAATAATAACATAAAATTTGATTCTGTTTTTGATGCGTTTTCTGGTAGTTCAATTACTTCATTATTTTTTAAAAAAATGGGGAAAACGGTATATTGTAATGATTTATTAACATCTTCTGCCATAACTGCTGTATGTTTACTAGAAAATGAATCAGTCCCTCTTTCTATAGATGAATTGAACTTTTTATGTAATAATATACCTAAGTCTCATGGATCGTTTGTTAAAGATAACTACTTAAATAAGTTCTTTACAGAAAAGGAATGCTTATTTCTTGACAGATATAAAAGTAATGTTATACAGCTTTTTGGAGATAAGTTTTATTGCGGATTAGATTTATTAAATAAGGCAACTTTAGCAAGTATTCCGAATAGTAATTTTTCTGTTTATGGAAAGGATTTAATGAAGATTAGAGGAGTTCACGATAAAGAAAAATCATTTTGGGATGAAAAATGGAGAGATACAACAAGAAAACGAAGAGATGAAAATAACGAAATAAAATTCAATGAATCAATATCTGAAATATATGACAAATATAAAAGTGCATTTTCTATGTTTGCAATTGAAAATCATATAAATCAAAATTGCTTCTTAGGGGGCAGATATTATAATGGTCAGACTGTTGCTAAGATGGAGCATAGAATTAAGCATCAAAAAAACAATGGTAAAGAGATTACTGATATTCCATTAAATGTATTAGAATTTAAAAAGGTGATAAATAGTAATAGCGGATTATCAAAAAGTTATGTATTTAATTCTGATATAATAAAATTATTGGGATCTGACATAATTAATACAGATTTATTATATCTAGACCCTCCGTATGGAGGACCATCTAGTGATTATGCTGTTTTATATCGCTTTTTAGAAGAATACTTATACGAAGATAAATTAGAGAATTTAGAGCATATTCAAAATGGTGGGAAAAGATTTTCAAATAAAAAGGGATATCAAGAACAATTTGAAAAGCTGTTGTCATTATCTTCTAAATTTAAAACTTGGCTAATTAGTTATAATGATTCATCATATGCCAATTTAGAAACAATTAAAGATTCTATTAGAAATGCTGGTAAAACCAATATTATAGTTTCTGAAGTTCCTATTACTTATCAGTACAGAAAGGGCAAGAATGAAATAGATTTAGATAAGATTAAAGATAATTATTTTGAAAATGGGCAAAAATTTACACAAAGAGGAATTGAGTACCTTATTCTTGCTCAATAATGGAGATAAAATGACCCAATTAGAACATTATAAGATAGATGTAGCTAAAATTCGTTCATTAACGGAAGTAGACAACGGATATAAATTAGTTAATATGGCATTATTAGCATGTTATAATGGGCTTCATCCAGATTCATTATCAAAGCTTTGTAATGTATTATTCAATGTTGTATTACATAATAAGATGTATCATAAAAGTGATAAAAAATATGACAACAATAAAAGAATATTTTCAAGTACATTAATGCAACCATTTAATATTGCTCATAATACTCATCCTGTTAAATACTCTAATGGAGAGACAGCAGATAATGACATATCTAATATAATAAAGAGATTAGATGAATTAGAAGCAAATAATATATTCTATATATGGAAATACAAGCAACCCTTTACATACATATATATTATGGAAAGATATATAGATTCTTGGAAATATTATAATCCTAAGGGGTTCTTAACAATACAATCTTTTAGAAAGATTGCAAGTCTATCAAAAGATATGATAAATACAATGATTACATTAGAGGGACAAAGAGATAGAATACCCGATAGAGAAGACATAGAAAAAAGCTATGGATACTTCTTAAACAGTTTAATTGAAAAAATGAATCCAAGTCTATCAAAAGAACTAACAAGATTTACTGAAGATATAAATATTTTTTCTTATATTGCTAAATTAATAGGGGAACTTAAAAAACTAGAAAAATTAGAAAATGTAGAAATAGATGATTCGTTTTTAAAAAGATTACCAGTCAGTGTTAGAAACAGAATAATGAAATCATGCAAAGGAGGAACTATGAACTTAGAAATGGCTGAACTTATACCACAGAATCCTAACATTACAAATAAGAGGAAAAAGAAAGATGCCAATAGAGAAATCGCTATTGGGATTATGAAAAAAGAAGTGTTACCAGAGGTAGAAACTTATGGAACAGAAAATAAAGATCCTTTTGAAGATCCGAGTGCATTTGTAAAATTTTATAGAGCTTCAATAAAAATGTATAATAATGCAGCTAAGTTTTATGATTTCGCTTTAGAAGTAAGATATGCTGCTGAGATTATGGATTTATTATTATTAAATGGTAGAAATAATAAAAAGTTTCTTCAAGCATGGATTAGAAGTTATTTAACTTTTGCATTAGTTGGAAACAATATTTATAAAGAAGAGAAGACTTCATTAAAAACATTTAAAGAGTCTTTTGATAAATATAATAATACTTATATAGGATAACATATGTCTAGCGAAGAGTTAAAAATATATCAAGAAGAAATGGCAAAAAAGTTAAGAATTCGCCAACAAGCATTAGCTATTATAAAAAGAGCTAAAAATGCTGATATACCAGAAACAGAAATGAGAATTAAAGAATCTGAATTTAGAGGTTTATTAGATGATTCTTATTATAGTAGTTCAAATCATTTAATGGGAAAAATGACAAAACAAGAGATAGACAAATTTTCAAATAATATATATACGATACCAGAAACCATTTTAAAAACTCCTTTTATTTTAATAGATGGAGGGAATATGTATACTAGAAAAAGAGCTGGATTTGCTTTATTATTTAGAGCAATTGCTTGGGATAAGATAGGAATGCATATAGGATGCCCAAAAGCTACACATTCATTACATTCTATTAAAACAATGGGAGATTTATCAAGAAACGAATATGCAGATGAATTAAAAAGTTATGATATATTGTTTTTAAGTGAATGTACTAGAGAATTATTTAAACCAGCATTTGAAACTGGAAGCTTTTTTGATGAGATATTAGAAAATAGAGAAATTAATGGTAAAACGACAATTATATCATGGATGAATAAAATAGCATCACAAGGAGTAGATAGTAAAGAAAGATGTTCAGATACTAGTGCTGGACAATATATGATGATGTTTTCAGAAGCGGATTCAAGTTTATATAAAAATATAATGCGAATTAGGGTAAAATAAAATGACAGATGATATAGATAAAGTATTTGAAACAGAGGCATCTTATAATGTAAGATTGTCTAATGAAGAGTTAAAAAAACAAGCTCAAAAAGAAGAACCAAGATTTCTAAGTATATTAATTAGGGATCAAGATTCCTTAATGGATGCTATTGCTTTTGGTATAAAACCAGGCAAAGATGGGCATTTTTGGGATGTAGAATCAAGACAAATGTATTCTATTATATTTGAATATTATAAAAAATATCATAAAATATTAACTAGAACTGCTGTTGATTCTGTGATGGATACAATTGAAAAAATTGGTAAAACAAATATAAATGATGAACATAGAGCAAAAATAAGAATGTATTGGGATAAAATACATAGTATGGAAGCTCCAATAGAAGATTATGATTTATTAAAAGAAAATATTAATAATAGATATGTTCAATGGAGAGCTTATGAAATTCTTAAAGAAGAACTAGAAAAGATTGTTAGGGTCAAAAATAATCAAAGAGAAATAATAAAAGAAGGAAGAGAAAAGTTATTTAAAATTGATTGCATGGAAATGGATGATTATACATTAGTAATGGGTCTTACAGAAGGAATAGATAAAGTAAGAGAACATATCAAAGATAGAAGAGAAAATCCAGGTTCATCTCCTGCTGTTATGACATCTATTAATGAAATTGATAAAATATTTAATGGATTCCCACCTGGTTCTTATACAATTATTACAGGTATGGTAAATGGCGGTAAGACAACATTAATGTTTAATATTGCCTTTAATATGGCTAAAGCAGGATATGGTGTTGTTTATGTGTCTTTGGAAAAAGCTGCTGTTCCTTTTTATACAAGGTTATTGGCTCTTCATGCTCTCGTAGATTATAATCGTATTAAAAGGGGTGGGAAAAATGAACAAGGGCTTTCTGATTATTATTATAATAAATTAATGGAAGCGGCTGACGATCTTGAAAAAAATATAAAGCCAAGATTTGAATGTATTCAAGCTGCACAGGGGACAAAATTATCAAAAATATTTGCTGAAATTGATAGAGTTAAAGCAAGAATGAAAGTTGATGTTATTGTTGTTGACTACCTTGGAGTTATTGGTTTTGAAACTAGTCATCCTACAAGACCAGATATAGATGAAGCATTAGTTTCGCAAAGATTACAGGCATATGGAAGAATTAATAAGTTTGTAACTATAACAGCTTCTCAGTTAAAAACTCCTTCTTCTAAAGAAATTAGAAATAAGGCAAAAAAAGCTACTGCTGATGATGCGTCAAAGGTTGAAGTTAATACAGAAGACTTAGCAGGTTCAAAAATGATTATTGCAGATGCAGATAACGCATTAGGTGTTATTTTAAATTCTGATTCTCCACCTACTAAAATGTTTGTACATATAACTAAAGCAAGAGATGATGAATCTAGAAGAACTGTTACTTTGGATTTTGATGGAAAAATAGGAAGAGTTTCAGACCAAATATTAGAACCTGGTAGGGTTTCTGCTGTTGATGCTATTGTATATGATACCTCTACAGATATTGAAGAATTATCGTCTGATGATGGATTATTCTCTTCAACGCCTTCAACGCCTTCAACGCCAGAAAAAATAGAAAAAGTTATAGCTTCTACAAAAACAGATAAAACTAAAAACGATGAAAATGATTTATTTGAAGAAGCTCCTGTTGATGTAAGTGAGGATGATATTAATAAGTTAGAAGAATCAGTAAAAGAAACAAAAGAAGAGCCTAAGAAAGATAGGAATGATTTAGATGAGTGGCTATAATGACAATGATAAAAGCGTTTTTCATTTAATAGATCATTTGTTAAAGACAATTGATTTAGCTGACTTTATTGAGAAAGAAACTGATATAAAATTGAAATGGTCAAAAGGAAATAATTGTGCAAAAAGCCTTTGCCCTTTCCCTGACCATAGAGATAGTAAGGCGTCTTTCTTTATAAAAAAAATGGAAAATGATATTTTTTTGTTTCATTGTTTCGGTTGTAGTAGAAAAGGCAATATTATTCATTTTTGCATGGATTATTTTGGTCTAAGAAATAAGTATGAGGCTATATTATTTTTATGTAAAAAATTCAAAATTGAAAATAAAGATGATATTATTTTAGCAAGTTTAAAAAATGTCACAAAAAGAGTTGATATGCAGAGAAAAATAGAGTCTGCAAATATCGTAACGTCAAATCAATGTAGAATCTTATTGAGAAGAGATTTTAATAAACATAAGGATTGGGTTGCAAGTGCTTATAAAAAACTTAATGAATCTTTAGAAAAAGAGGATTATGAAACTATAGAAAATATAGGTTATGAGGCATCTTCTAGAATGAAACTTTAATGAACTACCCAAACACTAAAGATGTTTGGGTTTCTATAGGATAGCTCCTACCCTTTTGAAATCCCATTTTATTTAATGCAAAGTCCTTAACATTCTTAGAAGCATTCACATCTCTGTCATGTTCTGAACCACATTTTTTACATTTCCATTCTCTCTCATCTAATGTTAGTTCATGATAGACTTCTCCACAAATATTACAAGTCTTACTAGATGGCTCAAATCTTCCTATCTTTAGAAAGTTTTTACCATACCAATCTGACTTATACTGAATCATTCGGGTTAGATTGAACCAACCCAAATCTCCTATAATTCTATTTGTGGGTGCTTGATTTTGACTTTGCATGTTTTTAATAGATAAATCTTCAATACAAATTGTCTCTACTTGGTTATCGTGAGTCAATTTGTGAGATAACTTATCCAAAAAATCTTTTCTCTGTCTCGCTATTTTTGCGTGTAACTTACTTATTTGCTCCTTTTTTGAAATCCAACAAGTAGAACCTTTTGTAAGTTGTTCTAATTCTTGCTGGTGTTTTGCTAGTTTGTCTTGAGACTGCTTGAAATATTTTGGAGATTCTATTTTTTCTCCATTTGAAAGAGTTAAGAATGTTTTAACTCCAAAGTCTATACCTATAGTGGTTTCTTCTTTGACTTTTGGTTTTTTAGGAAATTCTACATTTTGTTCTACAAGAATTGATGCATAATATTTTCCATCATTCCCTTTAGATATTGTGCATTGTTTTATTTCTCCAACTGGAATTCTGTCATATATGCATTTTAGTCTATTGTCTGTCTTTGATGTATTAATGAATTTTGGAATATACAATCTATTATTTTCAGTATCGACTCGAATTGACTTTGGCTCTGGAATTGTATAAGATTGTTTGTTGTTTTTCTTTGATTTGAATTTAGGAAACCCCATGTTTGAACGGAAAAAGTTTGTGTAAGCATTGTCAAGATGTCTAATAGTTTGCTGTAATGATTGACTGGCTACTTCGTTTAACCAATCGTTCTTTTCTTTTAATTCTGGAAGTTCATTAGCTATTTGACACCATCCGATAGTTTTTTTGGTTTCTTTATAATAAGTGATTTTTCTTTGAAGGAAATAATTATAGATGAAACGATTGCATCCAAAATGTTTTTCAAGTAAAACCTTTTGGCTTTTATTTGGATATATTCTATATTTGTAAGCAACTATTTTCATCTTACAAATATAGTTCTATATAATTTCAAAAAATCCTTCTTGAAATTGAAAATATTTTTGGTATAAAAATTGTATAATAAGAATAAAAATTAACAATAAGGAGAATTTTATATGTGCGCTTCGATTTTTATTTCAGTACCTATATTAGAAAAACCAGAATTTAAAATGATGCATAGTTTATATCAATCTGCATCAACATCTGGCAAACATAAATGTATGATTTATGTCAATGAAAATGATAGTCTTATCTCCCGTGTAAGAAACGTTCATATGAGTGTATTCTTAAATGAATTTCCAGAGTGTGATTATTTTTGTAGTATAGATTCAGATATAGAAATTGTTAACTGTTTTGCAAATAATAATATATTTAATAAGTTAATTGAGGCGGATAAAGACTTTATTGGAGGGCTATATGCTTTAAAACAATTTGAAAATGCCCCATTATGTTCTTCTGTTCCGTTAGACCCTGCTATTAATAGATCTGGGATTAAATTTAATAGCGGAATTATAGAAATGTTATGGTTATCTTCTGGGTGTTGGATGATTAAACGATCTGCCTTAGAAAAAATGGTTCAAGCATATCCAGAATTAACTTATGTTGGTGATGATAATATGTCTGGAAAGAAAATACATGGATTATGTATTCCTGCCATATTTGAAATGAAAGATCCTGTAACTGGAAATTCATTTAAGAAATATTTATCGGAAGATTGGGCTTGCTGCTGCCGATGGAAGGCTATGGGAGGAAAAATTTATGCAGACACATCTATTGTATTAAAACATTTAGGTAAAATCCCTTATAGTTTATGGAATGTGGGAGTTGTAGCAAAGAAGAAAGCAGAAGTAGAACAACAAAAAATGAAAGAAATACAATGCCAAATTCCAACATTAAAAGATCTTCCTCCTGTTGGTTTTGATCTTAATAAAAAATAAGGAGATACTATAATGTCACAAATTAAGCCATTATTTCCACCATTAGTAAGCGTAATCACACCTACAACTGGAAAAAAATCTCTTTATAACTTAAGAAATTCATTAATGAGTCAAGGATTAAATGATGCAATACAACACATAGTTCTTTGGGATTCTTTTAGAGATAAAGATGATGATGGAAGTAATCATGGAGTTTGTTATGTTCCACCTATTGGCTCTATAGTTAATATAGAGTTAAATGGTAATTATAACAATAAAGAAGCGAAAGGCTCTGCATTAAGGGCAATAGGATTAATGATTGCAAACACAGAATATGTTACTTTTGCTGACGATGATATAATGTGGGAAAATAACCATTTAAAAACAATGTTAGAAGCCATTAAAGATAAAAATTGGTGTTACTGTAGAAGAAAAGTATGGGCTAAAATAGCAGAAGATCAATTTGAATATCTTGGAGAAGATCAATTTGAATCAATGGGGGAAGAAGCAAAAACTCCTTATAAAATGATAGATAATAGTTCTATGATGTTTAGAAGAAGATTTGGTTCATCTGCTGCCCCGTTATATAGAGAGGTTTCAGAGTATTGTGATGATAGATTAATGTATGAATTTCTTAAAACATATGCTGGAGAACCTGGTAAAACAAATTTAGCAACAATTAATCAAATTTGTCCAGATAAATTAGTTGATTTTTTTAGGAACAACTGTACAAAATAGCCAAAATTTGAGAAATATTGACAATTATCAAGATTATAAGGAAAATATGCCTGTAAGTATTAATATTAATGGAAAGGAAATTGACATTCATCAATTTAGAAATGATTGGGCATTAGCATTAATGAATCAGGGCATTATTATAAAGCTATCAATATCTAGATGGAGAGCTATGGCATCTTTAGGAAGAGATGATTTAGGGTTAAAATTTAGTAATGATGAAGGTCTTGAATTTATGAAAAAGTATATAACTCTTGGTAGCGAAAAGTTACTTCCACCAAGAATTATAAGAGAAATAGAAGAAATTGAAACAAGGGCAAGATATAATCTAATTAATCATAGTTTTGATACGGTTTGGGGCAAATTTGTACCTTATTCTGCTTTTGATTCATGGGAAAGAGAAAATGCTATTATTAAAGATAATTTTTTTGAGGCTGCTAGAGTTATAGGTGAAAGATATGACCAGATAATACAAACTGTTAAAGAAGAGTATAGAAAATTAGCAAAGGACGTTTGGGCTAGATTATATCAAAATAATAATCCGACAGAATCATTTATTGAAAATTTTGTATCTAATATAGTGAGTAAGATACCTAATAGAAATAATATGGTTGCAAGTTTTAAATATGATACAATGTACTTTATAGTTCCTATGCCATCTATTATAGAAGAAAGTATAAGCAAGGCTAGAGATATACAAAGAGAGCGAGAGAATAAAGAAATAGAAAATAATATACAAAATGACACAAAGCGTAGAATATCAGAAGAATACTTTAAAAGAAAACAAGAATTGATAGATGGGTTCTTAGAATCAACTGTTGCTAGTCTTAGAACTTATATAGGAGAATTATGTGAAGGAGTTCTTGTTTCGATACAGCAAAACTCATCGTACAATGATGTTAGAAAGAATAATTTAAACAAGATAAAAGTTATGATTAAAAAAGTTAAATTACTTAATTTTTATAATGATGATGAAATAAGTCAAATTTTATCAGGATTAGAAGAAGAAGTTAATAAATTTAAGGGAGCCAGAAACAAAGATGTAATTGTTGAAAAATTGCAAAAGATTGTTGAAATTGGGAAAAATGACTTTCTACCTAAAAACTTTAATCCTACTATTGGATTCTTAGACGTTTAATGTTAACGCTGAAAATCTATCACTTTATAGAACCACTATAGCTTTACACTAGCATATAGTATTAATTTTTTCTATTTTTTTCAGTATAATGTATCTATGATTGACAAAAAGTTAACAATAATTTTTAAAGATGAGGACGGGAATGTTTTACTTTCTATTAAAGATGGGGAATGTTTGTTGGCAAGATTTAAAAATTTGGATGAGAAAGTTAAAGAAAATATGGTAGAATTATTTATTGATTTTACAGATATGAGTAAAGAAGAGACAATAGAGTTTTTAGAGTTTAAGGAAAAAGAACAAAAGTTTTGTTCATAATATAAAAGGGGAAAATATGGCAGATCAAAATTTACATGATATATACGAAAAATTTGACAATGATGTATTACAAATGATTATTCATGCTAAAGCGGCAAACATTTCTCTTGAAGTAGATTGTTTATATCCAGAGTCATTTATAGTTGGAATATTGACAACTGGTGCAAATTCTGTCAACTCTATTCTTACAAGACATAAGGTAGATCTTGAAAAATGCTTAAAAATATTTAAAAAGAAATTATCTGACAAAAAGAAGAAGCAAGGAGAAGAAATTGTTGGATATGCAAACATGAAGAAATCTAAGGTTTTAGTAGAAGTTTGTTTTGCTTCTGAAAAATATAGTAAAAGTATAACTGGCGGTGATTCAATAAGCTTGCAACATATTTTCTTGGCTACATTACAGGTTTGTGCAGAAATAAGAAAAATATTTGAAGAATTAGGGCTTAATGTTCCTGAATTTATTGAAGAAGTTAAAAAGAATGAAAGAATAGAGAAAAGCCCTAAAAAGAAGTTAAAAGAAGTAACAGAACCTAATGACAAACAAAATTCTAGTCTAGAAAATATATGTATTAATATGACAGAATTAGCTAGAAACAATAAATATGATCCAATTATTGCAAGAGATGAAGAAATAGAAAATGCCATAACTATTCTTTGTCGAAGAAATAAAAGTAATCCTATATTAGTTGGTGAAGCAGGGACTGGGAAAACGGCCCTTGTGGAGGGGATTTGTCAAAGAATTGTGTCTGGAACTGTTCCTAAAAAATTAAGAAATTATAAGATATTTGGTCTTAATATGGGAGCATTAGTAGCTGGAACAAAATATCGTGGAGATTTTGAAATTAGAGTTCAGAATCTATTAAAGACAATTATTGATGATGCAAATAGTATTTTGTTTATTGATGAAATTCATACAATTATAGGGGCGGGATCTGCTTCTGGTTCTATAGATGTTGCCAACATGTTAAAACCAGCATTAGCAAGAGATTTAAAATGTATTGGGGCAACAACAAATGCTGAATATAAAAAGTATTTTGTAGGTGAAGGAGCGTTAGAAAGAAGATTTGAAAAGATTGATATAGATGAGCCTTCTAATGAACAAACTAAAAAGATTTTATTAGGAATTAGACCTAGATTAGAGGCTTTTCATAAATGTTCAATTAGTGATGAGGCAATTGATACAGCAATATTATTATCTGGTAGATATTTAACATCTAGACATTTTCCAGATAAGGCAATAGATTGTATAGATACTGCTTGTGCCAAATATTCTTGGAATGATGATACAGACACTCATATAGTAACATCTGACAATATAGCAAGCGTTGTCAGTAAACAATGTCAAGTTCCTATAGAAATAATTACATTAGATAATCATGAGAGAATTAAAAGTGTAGAAAAGTATTTAAAAGAAAGGGTTATGGGACAAGATCATGTAATTAAATCAATTTGTAGAACATTGAAAAATGCATATAGCGGGATTAGAAATCCAAATAAACCAATAGGTATATTTGTTTTTGGTGGACAAAGTGGAACCGGAAAAACATATATGTCTAAAGAAATAACAAAGGCTTTATTTAATAAAGAATCTTCTTTTATTAGAATAGATATGACTGAATTTTCAGAACCTCATTCAGTTAGTAAAATAACTGGAAGTCCGCCAGGATATGTTGGCTTTAATCAAGTAGATGTTATTTCTGATAAAATAAAAAGAAGACCATATTGTGTTCTATTATTAGATGAAATTGAAAAGGCACATCCAGACGTAATTAAACTATTCCTTCAGATAATGTCAGATGGGTATTTTACTGATTCTGTTGGTAATAAAATTAATTGTAAGAATATAATTCTTATTATGACAGGTAATTTTGGAATGAATGAATCTGGAAAATCAGGTTTAGGATTTGGAATTACAAAAGATTCTACAGAAATAGAAATGGAAAAGAGTAGACTCATAGAATTCTGTAAAACGCATTATGGAGTAGAATTTATAAACAGAGTAGATGAATTTATACCATTTATACCTTTAAATGAAGAAGCTTTGTTAAAAATTATATCTCTTAGGTTAAATGAATTAACAGGAAGAGTTTCTACTACTATTGAATTTTCTGACACTGTAGCTAATAAAATATTAGAAAATAGTAAATTAGAGCATGGATTAAATGCCACAATAATTGATAGATTGATTTCTAAAGAAATTGAACCATGTGTTGCCGACAATCTCTTAGAAATATCTAATGATAAAAATAATAAATATAGTATTAAAGTTATTGAAAAGGATGGAAAGTTTATTTCAGAAATAATAAAAATAAAGGGCAAAAAACCTTCTAAGAAAGAGAAAATTGATAAATCTTTACTTAAAAGGGAAACTGATTTGACAGAAGATGAATCTTAAATTATCTATATTGTCTAGATTATTTAAATTAAAACTTTGATAAAATTGAGGCTATATGAAAAAAGATAAAAAAGATTACTATAAAATTCTTGATGTTGGTAAAGAAGCCACAAAAGAAGAAATAAAAAAAGCATATAGAAAGAAAGCTATTCAATATCATCCAGATAAAAATAAAGATCCAGATGCTACAGAGAAATTTAAAGAAATAAATGAAGCATATGAAGTTCTTTCAGATGAAGATAAAAAAGCACATTATGATAGATTTGGCACTGCTGATATGGGAAGTGCTGGATTCAGAGATCCTAGAGATATATTTTCCCATTTTTCTCAATTTGATATGTCAGAAGATGATGATTCTGACTTTATAAATCATATATTTGGTGGCATGGGCGGAAGAAATAATGTAAAAGAAGTTAGATTTGCTCAAAAAACTATTAATCCAGATATAAAAATAGCTTGCAATATTCATGTTAAAGATGCTATAAAAGGCGGAGATATTGAGATTAAAATACAAAGAGAGATTGCTTGTGATGAATGTAAAACTGTTGGGGTTGGTAAAATATCAGACACTTGTAAAATCTGTAATGGAGAAGGTGTAAGAACTGCAAGAGTTAATGGTAATATGTTTATACGTCAAAAGTGTTCTGCCTGTCAAGGAACTGGGAAGGACATAGAACCATGTAAAATTTGTAATGGAGCAGGGTATTTAAGAAATGATGAAAAAATATCAATAAAGATACCAAATGGCATTTTAAATGGAACAATATTGAGATTAAAAGATAAAGGACATGTAACATATAACAATGATAATAAAATAACAGGAAGTGCGTTTGTTATTGTTCAATATCCAGAAAAAGAAGATAATGTAAATATTTTAAACGGAGACATTTATATAAATATATCAGTACCAATAGTACTATCTTTATCAAATGAAAAGATAAAAGTAAATATTTTAGGGGTTAAGAAAATAAACATTGAATTAAATAAAGATAATAAATCAGGACATGTTTATGTAATTGATGGCGGTGGTGTAAATGAAAGTAAAAAGGCATATATAAAGGTATTTTTAGACCTTCCTAAGAAAGATATTAATGAGGAAGAAAAGATTAAACTTATTAATATTCTTAAGGAGATATATGGCGACAGTCCAACAACTTTCAAACCTATTGCCGTTTGAACCATTTCAGCCTAATCAATTAGCCGAAACTCCTCAAGTAGTTCCTTATATACCATTGGATGAACTTCAATTGGCAACTGATATGATAAATGTAATGGAGGGAAGAGTACCACTTACTTCTTTTCCAGCAGAATATCAAAAAAAGATATTATTTTTCTATCAATTCTCTGCAACAAGATACTATACTCAACATACTATTATCGCAAAAATGACTCCTGATACTTTTGATATAATATAAGGAGAATATGATGAATAATACTATCACGAGTACAACAACAACTTTATTAAATACTACAGATTTAAGTGATAGTTTAGCTCATTCGTTTGATGGCCCTAATCAATATAGATTTAGCGGATATCAGTTACCTAAAGTTAGTTTAGATGAAACTGGGCCTTCAAATTATGTTGTTAAACCTCATCCTTATTTTTATAATCAGCCTGACGAATGGACAAAACCTGCTTATATAAATAATAACCTAATAGAGAATAATCCATCTATTATAAATAATGAATTAGCAAATTCTCCTCCTATATTTATTAGTAGCGATCAAAATAACGCTAATAATCCTATAAATCAAGAAAACACTACAAATTTATATAGACTATCAGATTTTTAGTATTTTTTTGTATAATAGAAACAGAAAGTAATAGAGATAGATAATATGAATAAATTTTTAGTTTTTCCTTGTACAATTAAAGAAAATAGTGATGGTTATAATGGACCAGTTATAACTCTTGTATGCGAATCTACTACTGGATTAGCTATATTTTTTCCAGTGTCAGAAGAAAATGCAAAAGTTATTAATACTGTATTAGAAAAACCCGTTAATAAATTAGATATTAATGTTGGCAATATTATCGGTGTATATAAAACGATGGTGGATTCATGGAATTCTGGAGGAAGATTTTTATCTGGCATATCTATGGACGCAGAATTCGATCAAAATGATAAAACAGAAATTATATCAGTAAAGGTAATAATATCTGATGTTAAGGGTGGATATGTAGAAAATGTAATAAAAGTTAATTTTATACATGCTATTATTATTGCTGCAATGTACAAATTTGAAATTATTGTTAGTAAGGATTTATTAGAAAAACTATTGCCTAAAATTGATGATGACGAAGATGAAAATTTAGAGAATAATAGTAAGATTGAAAAGATTGAAAAGGCTGATTCTAAGAAATTCCCTAAAGATAAGCAAATTTTAAAAATAGCCAAGAAAATAATGAATGGTAAAATAAAATAATTGACTTTATTAAATTTTATTAAAAAATTGTATAATGTACTTGGCACGATAATTTGTGAATTTGCTGGCGTTTAGCTAACGTTTGGCAGTAAAGATGATGAGATGCGCACTCGTTGACTTTATTATGGTTTATAAATTGTTGTGCTTTTTTCACTAAAAAGATTTTTTATTTTTTCTCTTGCATATAAAAATTATATCGTATAATATAGGCAGCAAAGGGAATAAAAAGAAAATTGAAGGAAAATTGAATTTAAACTTAGAATAAGGAAAAATATGAAAACATTATGTTATAGACTCTCTAGTTTGTTATCAAGTAGTTATCTACTTGACGGCAGAGGTCTATATTTGTAAAAGAACATATTATCATAATAAATATATAAACCTCGCCAATAAAAAGATTTAGGCGGGGTTTTTCATTTTAAGGAATAATGTATGAAAATTAAAATAGGATTTATAAGTAACTCTAGTTCAGCAAGTTTTATAATAAAATGGGGAGCAAAAGATAATAGAAAAATGACGTTAAAACAGGCTCTTTCTATTATGAAAAACAATTTTATGTTTGAAAATAGAATTATGACTAGAAAAATAATAACAAGAAATACAAAAGATATTGGAAGAGGAGAATTTGTGACAGAATTTTTTACAGGAATGATGAATGTTGGGGATGATTTTGGAGAAGAGGCTAAATCATTTCTTATTAACATTATGACTTCAGATGATTTTGAGATATATGATTATAGGGTTGATAGAGATGAAGGTTAATAAAGATGTCCTGATGGTAGAGTGGCCCATACAGAAAACTGCAAATTTTCAAACGAGAGTTCAATTCTCTCTCAGGATTCAACAATTAAATATTTTATTATTTAAAAGGGTTTAGATGTGTTTAGAATATTGACATAAATTGGAAAGAGCTTTCAAAATTTAGTCATAAAAATGGTGGTAAATAATTATGAAAAATGGATGGCATATATTACTAGAAAAAGAGTATACTTGTGATTATTGGCCAAGTAACGATATGATTGTTTATATTGAAAATGATTGTATTATAAAACATGTAAATGAAAGCTGTCATAAAATACAAAGTGCTGGCTTTAAAGTACATGTAAATACAGAACTTTCAGACTATATAAAAATAGAAGAAGATATAAATGATAATAGTAATATTAACAATTTAAAAAGGAGATATGGGATTATAAAAGGTTAGATAGCCAAGTGGTCAACGGCAGCGCACTGTAAATGCGCCCTCTTCGGAGTGCGAAGGTTCAAATCCTTCTCTAACCACCATAAGACGGTAAATAAATTTAAGGTGAGGTACTCAAGTGTTTAAGAGAGCAATCAGTACTATTGCTGTTATAAATAAAATATAACTTCGCGTTTGGTTAAAATCCCGCCCTCACCACCAATTGAAGGAGATAAAAATGGCAACAAAATTAAATAAAACAGGAAAAATGAGATAAAAAATAGTTATGGCGATATGGCGTAATTGGCAGCCGCAACTGTCTTAAAAGCAGTTCCTTAATTGGGTGTGGGTTCAAGTCCCTCTATCGCCACCAATAAAAAAGAGGATAAAATGAAAGTATTTTTACCAAGAAATATAGATAAATCAATTGCAACAATATTGTCATTAGACGAATTTGTTGACAATATTGAAGGCATTAAAAATGGAAACTTTAATATCGTTTCTATTAGAAGTTCAAATGGAAAAATGGGACAAGATAAATCTGAGAAGTATGATAAAATAGATGCGGCTCAATTTAAAAATATTTGTATATCTATATTTGATGATTTACAAAAGGAATCAGATAGAGCAACTAAACAATATGTGTTTCCAGAAGAAAAACATATACTCCCTATATTAGAATGGGTATCAAAAAAATGGGAAGAAAATAGCAGTCCATTTATTGTTCATTGTACAGCAGGGATATCTAGAAGCGCAGCAATCGCTATTTTGATAAATAAAATGATAAGAAATAATGCAAAAGATGCTTTTAATCCAAATATAAATTATCCTAATAAGGAAATTTTAAGATTAGGAGAAAAGATTTTAGGAGTAAAGGTTTTAGAGGATGTTGAAAAAGTGTTAAAAGAAAATCAAGGTTTTGAAGGTGTAAGTTTTTAGTATATGGCAGCGTGATGGAATTGATAGACATGTTAGCCTTAGAAGCTAATGGATGAAATATTCCGTGAGAGTTTAAATCTCTCCGCTGCTACCATTTTAATATGGCAGTATGGTGTAATTGGAAGCCGCGCAAGTCCCAAAAACTTGTCCTTAACTGGGTGTGGGTTCAAGTCCCTCTACTGCCACCAATTTTATGAAGGAAGTAATAAGAAAAGGTTCACATAAATATGAATTTAAAATTGGAGGATAATCTGTGATGGTTCACAGCATTGTTTGCTAAACAAATGGATCTCTTCAAGAAGGGATTTCGGTTCAATCCCGATGTCCTCTTCCAGTTTAATAAAAATAAAGGGATTTTGTTCGATACTCTAGAATTAATTATTAAAATGGAGTATTGAACAGTGAATAAAAAATTAAATAGCTATCGCAAAAACTTAGACGGATTCACATTAGGATGGGCTAAAAAAATTAAGGCAATTAATTTACTAGGAGGGAAATGCTCAAGGTGTGGAAATAATGATATTTTTTGTCTTCAATTTCATCATATAGGAAATAAAGAAAATAAAATAGCAGACTTATTAAGCAGGTCTAAAAAATGGGAAATAATAGAAAAAGAAATAAAAAATTGTATTTTGTTATGTGCAAATTGTCATGCAGAAAATCATTTTATTGAAGGAAGAGGGGGTAAATTAAAAATAAATATTCTTACTAAATTAGACATAACCAAATGTTCAAAATGTGGATATTCTGGGGAAAATTATAGTAGTTTAACGTTTCATCATAGAAAAGGCGTTGATAAAAAATTCTGTATTAGTAATTTTTTCTCTAGAAAATGTACTGGATTTTCGGTAGAAGACTTGATAGAAGAAATTAAAAAGTGTGATATTATATGTAAAAATTGTCATGCAAGAGAACATATAAAAATAAGCAGATTTGAAAAATTTAAAGATAAAATTATGGATAAAGTTAAGAACCATAAGGGGAGAAATAAAATAAATTGTAGCATGGTTAAAAATCTTAAAATAGAAGGAAAATCAATAAGTGAAATTGCAAAAATAATGAATGTTAATAGATCATCAATACATTATATTTTTCATAAATCCTAAGGAGGAGTGGCGGAGTCTGGTTTATTGCATCCGACTTGAAATCGGAAAAGTCCCTCTAATAAAGGGCTTCGGAGGTTCAAATCCTCTCTCCTCTTCCATATTTATAGATCTTTTAAGGAAAGATGGCTGAGTGGTTTAAAGCGACTCTCTCGAAAAGAGTTTGGTGGCAAAAATAATTGTCCCACATGAGTTCAAATCTCACTCTTTCCTCATTAATTTTGTATAATGATTCAAAGAGGTAAATTATGAATAAAAATAAGGTTGAAGCTGTTTGTACAATGGGAGATGGTCCAGACATTTTATTAAAATGTTCTAATAATTCTAAAGATTATTATGACCTAAATTTGGAAGAAGCAAAAGTATTATTAGCTTCTTTATATTTTGCTATACAACAAGTAGAAGAACTAAATCAAATGTGCGAAGATAATGATGAAATGGTAATAAAAGGAGAAAAGTAATGAAAACAAGGAAACAGATAAAGAAAATTGATAATTTGTTCTCTAAGAGAATAAGAAAAAGTAAAACATATAAAACATTTCTTAAAAAATTAAGAATAGATATAAAATATATAAAAAGCAATGTAGAGGATAAAAAAGAAAGAGAAATAAGAATTCAAAACGCTATAAATATTGCATTTGAAGATATATTCTCTTGGATTATTCTGGAAAATAAACTGAAAATTTCTAATGATTTTATAAATAGATATAAGTCTAGACTAATAGCCAGTGCATTATCAACAAAAGAAGGAAGAAGAAAACTGGCTAAAGCAATGGTAGAGCCTATCCGTAGGAAAATAAACTATCAAGAAATTGGTAAAAAACTTGTTGATGTGACAGAAATGCCAAAATGTGCCCCTATTTCTTATAAGAAGGTAAAACAATGTCGAAGATAATTGGAAAAGGCGTGTTATGTAGGATGAGTTGCCAATATGAGAAAAGTTGTGCAAATCACGATTCTTCTGGTTGTCATAGAGAAGAAGCAGGATTTTCTCCTAAATAAAATTTATAGAAGATGTCAATGCTGTAAACACATGGAATTAATCAAGATTTAGTAAAATAAAAGTAGGTTTTTTAGGTATAATATAGAAACAAATTGAAAGGTTAAAACATAAGAAAGACAAGGACTTTGGAAAAGCTAAATTGAGCCTATTGGAGAGAAAAGATATTATATGAAAGAAGAAAAAATTGAGCAAACAGAAACTAAGATTGATGTGTCAGAAATAGATGAACCTAGCGGTACAATGCCATGTTTAAAAGAACATGGCAAAATGAAAATAACAGATTTAGAAATTCAAAAAGATAATTGGTCTGATTGGCATTGGCAATTAAAAAACTCTATAAAATCAGTAGAACAGTTGGAAAATATTTTGTCAGAAAAGGGAATTGTATTATCTGATAAAATGAAAGAAGCTGCACAAATATTTCCAGTTGCTATAACACCTTATTATTTATCATTAATTAAAGAATTCTCTTATAGTGATCCAATTTTTAGTATGTGTATGCCTAATGAGAAAGAACTTATTAATCCATTATTCTTAAGTAATGATCCTTTAGGGGAGGAACATGATAGTGTAATTGAAAACCTAGTTCATAGATATAATGATAGAGTTTTACTTGTTTCTACTAATAAGTGTCCAGTTAATTGTCGTTATTGTACTCGAAAGAGAGTTACGGGGTCAAAAGACTTTCATTTAACAGACAATGAATTAGATTCTGTTATTAAATATATAAAAAATCATCCAGAGATAAAAGATGTTATTATTTCTGGTGGAGATCCTTTTACAATGTCTACTAGTAAATTAGAGAATATAATATCTAAAATAAGAGCTATTGATACTGTAGAAATTATAAGAATTGGCACAAAAACCCCTGTTACTCTACCTATGAGAATTACCGATGATCTAGTTAAGATGATTTCTAAATACCATCCTGTATGGATAAATACTCATTTTAATCATCCTAATGAGATAACAGAAGAGTCTAAGGCAGCAATTCTTAAATTAGTTAATAATGGCATACCTGTTAATAATCAAAATGTATTACTTAAAGGTATAAATGATAATTCTAAAACAACAGCAGAACTGTATAAAGGATTATTAAAGATACGAGTAAGGCCATACTATTTATTTCAATGTGATTTAGTTAAAGGTATTGAACATTTTAGAACATCTATATCAAAGGGTATTAAAATACTTAGTGATTTAAGAGGAAGAATAAGTGGTCTTGGAATTCCTCATTATATAGTTGATTCTCCTAATGGAAAAGGTAAAATACCTCTTCTGCCAAATTATGTAGTTAAAAAAGAAAAAGATAAGACAATATTAAAGAATTATAAAGGGGAAATGGTAGTGTATCCAGAGCCTAATTTTTAATTTTTAATTTTTAATGTTAAAAATATTGTATTGTGAAAACGAAGGAGATAATATGGAAAAAGGTTATACAAAAGAAGTATTAGATAAAGGATTTGTTAGATATATAGATAATTTAGGAGATGATAAAAGAATTGTAGAGTCTGCTAGAATATCTTATAAATCTCCAAGTAAAGGCGATGAGCAAGATAAAAAGCTTTTATCATATTTATATAAAAATATGCATTTAAGTCCTTTTGAGCAGTGTAATATTACTTATAATATAAAGATGCCTATTTTTGTGATGAGGCAATTTATTCGTCATAGGACCTTTCGCTGTAACGAGTTATCGGCAAGGTATTCAGAAATGGCAGATGATTTTTATATTCCTAAAGAATGGAGAAAGCAAGATCTAAAGAATAAACAAGGAGGCATAGTTGAAGAAGATTGGAATATAGAAGGAAATGGTTGGTCTAAAAATCAATACTTATCTAGCCTATTGAAAAGAAGATGTGAAGACTGTTATAGTGCTTATCAAGATATGATTAAAGATGGCGTAGCTAAAGAAATGGCAAGAATGGTTCTTCCTGTTAATCTTTATACAGAAATTTATGTTAATTGCGATCTTAATAACTTAATGAAGTTCTTAAAGTTAAGAATGGATAATCATTCTCAATATGAGATTCAGTTATATGCAAATGCTATGTTTGATATTATGAAAGAATTATATCCTTGGACTGCCGAAGCATTTAAAAAATATAAACATATATTAAAAGAAGAATAATGGCTAAATTTGAAGAACATTGTGAAGATTGTATTAGGGAACTAGGTGAGCCTTTTTCTAATGTTCATATTTGGTTAGATGAGTACTTTATATTGTTACGGCATAAACACAGAGAAATTAGACATCATCAAGAAGGAGTACAGGAAATAAGAGAAATGTGGGGAGATAAAGCTGCTTCGGCTGCTGAAATCCATATAAAGAGAGATTATGGTATAAATAAAGTGCCCACAAAGACAGAGGCTTCAATGTATAGATTTTTTGGTGTTTCTAGAGACAAATAAAAATTGTTGCATATTATTTTTTTTATGCTATCATATATAGAAAGGAGATAAATAGATGAGAGGAGATATATACGCTTATCCGCCAATAGAAGATTGGAAATGGAGATCATATGATGGTAAAAAGGAAGTCAATATTGATGATTTTATAAAAGATCATATAGATGATGATTTTTATATTGGTACTGATAGTCAAGTTCATGGAATGTCTCGTACCAACTTTACTACTGCTTTAATTGCCTATAGAAGAGGAACAGGCGGATATATTATTTGTTTTAATCAAAAGACATCTGATAAAGGTAATATGCGTCCAAGATTATTATCTGAAGCAATGAGATCATTAACAGCAGCTTATTATCTTGATTCTAAGATACCTAAAGATGCAGTTATTACTATTCATTTGGATGTAAATGCAAATACTAAATTTAAATCTCATTCTTGTAAAGAAGAATTAGTTGGTATCATTATGTCTCAGGGTAAGCGTTTTAGACCTGTTTGGAAACCTGATTCTTGGGGTAGTTCTAAAGCTGCTGATAGGAGAACAAAGTAATGAAAAACAAGGATCATAAGTTTAATTATAAAGAATTAATTTCTTCTCTTAAGGATATTTTAAAAGATGTTAAAGATGTTAAAAAGTCTAAAAAAAATATTCTTAAGAAAGAATTAAGAAAAGGAAAATAAAATGTTTATTATTAGCTGCGATTATGATAGTACGCTTTTTGAAAAAAGTTATCCTGAAATAGGAGAGCCTAAAAAAGATGTCATTAATAAATTAAAGGAATTTCAGGCAACTGGACTAGTAGAATGCGCATTATGGACATGTCGAGAAGGTAAAGCATTAGAAGAAGCAGTTGAAAGATGTAAAGAGCAAGGATTAACTTTTGATTCTATTAATGATAATACTCCAAATCAAAAAGAATATATGAAAAAAGAAGCTGAAAAAGGTAACATATTTGCTCTTCGTAAAATATATGCAGATATTTATGTTGATGATAAATCACCAGGTAGCATTGAATATTTCTTAAAAATAGATGTAACTAAAACTTGTGAAAATTTCAAAGACAGATAAGGTAAATATAATGAAATTAAATGACAGATTTTTTAAGAGAGACTTGTTGCGTTTTCTTTCTTCTAGAAAAGATAAAAAATGTTTTAATGAAATTAAAGAATGGATTTCTGAATATGATAAGAATATAGAAAAAACCCAAGAAAATATTTTAAATAAGTTTAAGAAAAAATTCCCTTCTTTGCATATATCTATGGAACAAATAGACATATGCACTTTTAACATACATTTGTTTGGAGTAGATTCAAAAGAATATGATCTTGTTAAAAAGATGGCAAACAATATAACTAAAAAAATAGAAGGAAATAATGAAGAATATCTATTTTTAGTACATGAAGTTACAATGGAAGATGTAAAGAAATTTTATCCAAGAGAAGAAAAAGAATTGGAAAAAATAAGAAAGAATAAATAATGAAACTATTATCCAGAGAGCAATTTAACACAGAAGTATTAAAAAGAGATAATAATGAATGTGTTATTTGCAAACATAAGGAAAATCTTGCTGTTCATCATATCATTGATAGAAAATGCTTTGATAATGGAGGTTATTTTTTAAATAATGGTATTTCATTATGTGAAATTTGTCATATAAAGGCAGAAAATGGTAATTATACATGCGAAGAACTTAGAGAATTAGCAAAAATAAAAGAAATTATTCTGCCAAATTCATTTGATCCAAATTTAGAATATGACAAGTTTGGAAATGAGATAAAAGAAAAATTAATCAAATATCCAAGAACTGCTCATCTTGAAAATTCAGGTATAAGTAAAGATGATACAGATGAAGTTATATTGTTTAAAGATATATTTAATAAATTCCTAGTTATAGAGGAAAAAAATGATGGTGCCAATACTGGGATTTCATTCAATAAAGATTGCGAATTATTGTTACAATGTAGAGGTCATTATCTAAAGGGAAGGGGAGATTGGCCAGAATTTAATCAATTCAAAGTATGGGGTAATACTTACAAAGATCAATTATTTGATATCCTAACAGATAAATATATTATGTATGGAGAGTGGATGGGAACATTTCATAGTGTATTTTATAATAAATTACCTCATTATTTTATGGAATTTGATATATATGACAAGAAGAATAAAGTGTTTTTAAGCACTTCTAAAAGAAGAGAAATATTAGAAAAATCTGATGTTAAAATAAATTCTGTTAGAGTTATAAAAGAAGGCATCTTTACTAATAAGGAGGATATTCTTTCTTGTGTAGGAGTTTCCAAGTTTGTAACAGAAAATTCTCCATTCATCTTAGAAAATATATTAAAAGATAATAAAATGACAGAAGATGAAATAAATTCTCTTATGTCTTTAAATAAAGATAGATTAATGGAAGGTCTTTACATAAAATGGGAAGAAGATGGGATTATTAAAGGAAGATATAAGTTTGTTCGCCCTAATTTTGTACAAGCTATTTTATCTTATGGAAAACACTGGCGAGAAAGATCGTCTATTAACAATTTATTAGAAAATGGAAGGGGATTATTCGATTTATGATTTTTAATTATAAAACATATTTAAAAGATAATAAAATTGATTTTAATAAATTGGAAAAGGATTTTTATTATTATAAGTCCATGATGGAATGTCCTCAGAATCCCAAATATCATAAAGAAGGAGATGTATGGGAGCATACAAAATTAGTTCTAAATGAAATTAATTTTTCCAGTAATGATTATAATAATGATTTAATGTTTTTATCTGTATTATTACATGATGTCGCTAAACCATTATGTACAAAAGAAGTTGATGGAGAATTAGAAACAAAAAAGCATTCTGTTCTAGGGGCAAGAATGACAAGAGAAATTTTATGGGGAATTAATAGAATTTGGGATGTATCATGGAAGTTAAGAGAAGAAGTATCAAACATGATTCTTTTACATTCATTACCAGTTCATTTTCTAAATAAATCAGATCCAGATAGATATATTTATGGAAGTAGCCAAGTTTTAAAGAATTGTAATTTAAGAGATTTAGCACTATATGATAATAATGGAAGAATATGTGAAGATGATAGAAACTGTTCATTAGAAGCTGTTCATTTATTTGATCAATATTGTGCCGAAAAAGGTTGTTTAAATAATCCTAAAATCTTTCCATCTTCAAATACTAGGTTTAAATATTTCTTTGATCATAAGGGTTTTTCTGATTATGATATTTATGAGCCTTTTGTTGGTAATGTTATAATGATGTCAGGAATTCAAGGAAGTGGAAAAAATTATACTATTAAAAAACAATATCCAGATTTGCCAATTGTAGGATTAGATGAAACAAGAGAAAAATTAGATGTAGAATTTGGAGAAAGCGAAGGAGAAGTTAGTCAAAATACAAAGGAACAATGTAGGCAATTAATGCGACAAAAGAAAAATTTTGTATTTAATGCTACAAATACTATAAAGGCAAATAGAGCAAGATGGATTAAATTATTTAGACAATATGGTTATAGCATAACTATTCATTATGTTGAAAAGCCTATCGAAAAGACATTAAAATACAATATGAGTAGGGATAACTATGTTCCAAGGGAGATATTATTGGAAAAATTCTCAAAATTGGAAGTTCCTACTCTTTTAGAGTGTCATACATTAGTGTTAGATGTAGAAAATATCACATAATTTATTATTAAATTTTTAATTAAATTTAGATAAAAACTACTTATAATAGGAGAGACATGAAAAAAATAGATATGAAAAAAACGCATTATTCTATACCTGATTGGAAGATTAAATCTCTTGTTGCTATTGGAAAGAAATATAATCTCCCATTTATTGATCCTCCATTTGATAATTCAGACGAAGAAGGATATTATGATATAGATAAGTTTAGAAAAACTAATAAATGGAATGACTTTATTAAAGAAATTATAAAATTAGTGGTTCATTACGAATATGCATTTATGAAAGGTAAGGATAAAAAAATATTTATGCCTGTCCAAATTTGGGAAAAACGATAAACAATAAGAACGATAAGGATAACAATATGGAAACTTTTTCAACAGAAGCAAATAAAATTAATGTTAAAATTTTAAAAATGTATGATGATGTAACCATTCCTTTCTATGCAACTTCTGGATCTGCTGGATGTGATGTAAGAGCATATTTAACGGATAAAAATGGATATCCGAATAATAAATTAGTAATTAGACCATGTGAAACTATTGCTGTTCCTACTGGATTAAGATTTGGACTACCAGAAGGTTATGAAATGCAAATTAGACCAAGAAGCGGATTATCATTAAAAACTAAGTTAAGAGTTGCAAATAGCCCCGGCACCTTAGATCAAGATTTTATTTTTGAATTAAAAATAATTTTAAACAATATATCTATTAATTCAGAAGCTGTTATAGATCATGGGGATAGAATTGCCCAATTGGTATTTGCTCCTGTAACAATTGCTAATTTTTCTTTGACAAATGATTTGTCCGAAACAGATAGAAAAGGTGGTTTCGGAAGTACTGGAATTAAGTAAGGAATAAAATGAAAATTAGACAAGGATTTATAAGTAATAGTTCTACATCAAGTTTTGTTGTATTTGGAGTAAAGTTGACAGAAGAAGAAATTCAGAACTTTATTATAAATAATTTCCATGTGCCGAAAAAGAAAATCATAAATGCTAAAATTAAAGGTGAAAAATATAATGAATTTTCATATGAAGATTTTAATGAAAATTGTAAATCACTAACTAATCTTAGCATTATAAACCCTATTGATAAAGAAGCACCAGGTGTAAATCGTTGTGGAATTTATTTCGGAAAGAATATGGGGAATTTAGAGACTATATCTTATATTTCTTTAGATGACCTAAAAAATGTTCAAGAAAAATTATTAAAATATTTTCCAGATAAGAAAGCCTCTTTTTATGGGAGAATTATATATGTTTAAAAAGTACATAAAAGATTCTAATATTACATTTGATAAATATCAAAATACTGTTAGAGAAACTGCATTTTATCCCAATATTGGTAATAATTTGTCGTATCCTGCACTTGGATTAGCTGAAGAGGCAGGAGAAGTGTGCGGTAAAATTAAAAAAATAATCAGAGATGAAGGCGGGATTGTAAGTAATGAAAAAAGAGAAGAAATAGCTAAAGAACTTGGAGATGTTTTATTTTATATTTCTTCTCAATGTTGGGAGCTTGATTTGAAATTGAGCGATATTGCAAATAAAAATATTGAGAAAATTTATGATAGGTTTAACAGAGGAACCCTTAAAGGCTCTGGAGATAATAGATGAAATCTTTAAAAGATTATCCAGAATTAATTCAAAATTTAGTAAAAGAACTTAAAAAAAATTACACAATAGGAGAATTTTATTCTCAAAGATTCTATGAAACAAGTGAAACTGAAATAGCAGAAACTATTTTAAAAGTATTACAACCAAAAACAGTTAAGGAAGTACGATGAAATTTAAATATTTATCATGGGACAATGTAGAAAAGTCTTGTTCAAATGTGTTTTCTAAGATGGCTTATGATAAATATAAGCCAGATATTGTAATAGGTCTTTTATGGGGAGGGGTTGTTCCTACAAGACTATATGTTGATTTTTCAGATATAAAAAAATCTAATGTAAAAGTTGTATATGCTTCTCTTTATAAAGGATTGGGAGAAAGAAATAATAACGTTTCAGTAATTCCAAATTATGTTAAAAATGAAATAGAGAACAAAAAGATACTAATTATTGATGATATTTTAGAATCTGGTAAAACAATGAATGCATCATTAAAAGAATTGGTCAAATTAAATTGTTCGGTAAAAACAGCAACTCTTGTTTATAAAAGCGTAAATAATGCTATTCCACCAGATTATTATGATATTGAAGAAAAAGAAAATATTTGGTATGTATATCCGTGGGAAAAATATGAAATAAATAGAGAATTAAACGGAAATAATAAACGGTAAAAAATGTCTAATGATTTTAATTGCGAAGAGAAAGGAACAATTGTAATTACTGAAATAAAGTATTGTGGAGAAATAATAACTTTCCCACAAGAATTGAAAATAGAATATGCTAAATATGCAAATACAAATTTTATTGATATATTTTATGATTTTGGTATGCATATAAAAGAGCCTTATACTCCAGAAAGTAACTGGTTTTTAAAGAATGGTTTAATAAAAAAATTATCTACTAAGGAAATAGTTGAAAATATGGTAACGTTTGATATAGAACATGCATTCTGTCACCCTAACATAGATCCTAATTACACAGAAATTCATTGGGCTATTAGAGGATGGTTAAAAGATAGAGTAATTATATTTGAAGATATAGGTGAAAATATATATTTTAAATTAGGAGAATAAATAATGAAAAGAGATCTAAAAATGGATAAAATACCTACATTAACTATAATGACTGGTTTGCCAAGATCAGGAAAATCAACTTGGATAAAAAACAATAAAAAAGATGCGATTGTTGTATCTCCAGATGAAATAAGAAAAGAAGTATTTGGACATCAGTTTTATGCTCCTGCTAATCCTTTTGTTTTTGCATTATGCGGAGCAATGACCTCACTTTTAATAAAACAAGGTAAAGATGTTATTGTTGATGCTACTCATATAACTCATGAATTAAGATTTAGCTGGTATCCAGTTATAAAACAATATAATTGTAACACAAGATTAGTTCATGTTTATATAAATGAAGATATGGACAAGAATTTGTTAAAAGTAATGGAAAGAAATAAAGCTTCTCCTGAAAATGAAAAAATTCCAGAGGATGTATTGAGAAGATTTGCTATGAACTTTGAACCATTAGACGACAGAGATTATTCTCTTTTTAAAGAAATAATCCGATTTAAAAATGTATAATATAAATAGATAGGAGATATATTATGCCAGCAGGATGCGAATTTATTTGTAAAAATGATAAGTGTGAACAATATATGAAAGGTTTTTCCATTACTTCTCCTTGGCCTATGGGAAGAATTGAATTAATAATTAATTCTAAAAGGGTTAAGGAAAATAAAGAATTTAGAGATTTTTTAATCACACTAAAGGATAATGGAGAAAAATTGGCTCGTATACAGTTACCAGATATTGATGATATACCTGTTTGTGCTTATAAAGTAAGTTTTTGGAGTGATGAGGCAAAGTGTATATATAATTATCTGGTTGAAACACAAAATTTGGATGATTTTGATGAAAAATTTAAAAATGCCAATATTCCAGAAAAATGCCCCAAAACAGGAGGCGAATTAAAAAGCTTTGATACGGTTATAAAGGATGGAATTAATTGCCCATTCTGTAAAGAAAAAATGGAACAAAATAGGTGGTTTTCAAATGCAAAGTAAAACAGATTTAAAAATAAAAGAGATATTAGAGGAATCTAAAAAAATTGAAACTCAGAATGTAGCCAATGAAGTATTAAATTGGTTAATAATGAATGTAGAGAACTTTATTGATAATCAAAAAAGAGAATTTAAAATAGACTTTATACTTGATTCAGCAAAAATGTCAGAAACTACTAAATTACAAAATTTGTATAAAGCAATACCAGAGTCAGATACGAAAATATCTTTAAAAGAAATTGGATCTATTAAGAATACTGATGCTAGTTATTTTAAAAATGTTAACAAATGTAGAAACGAACTTGATAAAATAACAAAAAAGTGTCTTAAAGATATGCAAAAAAGTGAAGAACTGTTATCTACATTGTTTAAAAGAATGATTTTCTATTATGAAATGGTTGGAATTAGTAAGGGGAATATTTTATTAAAACAGTTAGAGGGCGGAGTAACAATAACAGAATTCGATTATGAAGCATTTTCAGTGGATGTTAGTACAAAACGATATACTCCAGTTGTAGAAAATGGAGAAGTAATATTTGAAAAAATAGATGAAGAAAAAAATTATACTATTCCTGAAGGATTTGCAATATGGTTAGAAATATCTTTTAGAGATACTATTCAAAGACAAACATTGTTTTAAAATATGTTGTTAAAAGGAGAATTATGAGCGAAAGTGAACGTATGGTATTAGGCTTTGCATTTAGTTTTAATCATCAACAAGTCGCCTTAATTAAAAAGAATAGACCTTCATGGCAAAAAGATAAGTATAATGGTATTGGTGGACATATAGAAAGCTATGAACTTATAAATGAAGCAATGAGCAGAGAGTTTGCTGAAGAAACAGGGGTAATAACATCTCCTAGTAGTTGGAAATGTTTTGGAAAAATGGGCGGTAATAATTGGGATGTTTGGCTTTTTGCTGCTGAATTAGATTTAGAAAAAATAAAAAGTAAAACAGATGAAGAAGTAGAAATATGGACTATTCCAGCTTCATATGAGGGATATAAGAATGATAATATTATTGTTAATTTATCATGGTTAATACCTACGGCATTAAATTATTTAAATAAAGAAAATTTCAAAGTTGATATAAAGTATAATTAAAAATAGGAGGAGTTATGTTATTTAATGGATTATTTTTAGGAATATCAGTTGTTCTTGCATTGCTTGGAGTTCTTGCAATGATTATAATTATGTGTTTTAAGGATACAGCAAATATTGCCCCTGTATTACGACAGGTTTTATCTGCAAGATGGGTTTTAGCTGTTTTAGCAGGAGTAGCATTTGTAGGATTTTGTGCTGCTATAGTTATATGTATTGTATCTTTACGAATGCAATTTAAGCCAGAAACTCTTATATCTGTTTTAGGTATGTTATTATTAGTTATTCAAGGCGTTTATAAGGATTATTTCAATCGTCAACGTGATAATGGAGGAAATACAAATCCTACTAATATTCCAACAAATCCTACTAATATAGTTGATCCTGAAAATGGAGAAAATAATGATATTGTTAATTCTCCAGATACAACTAAAAAGTAAGGGAATAAAATGAAAAAAACCAGAGATAATAGAGATAATCATGAAAAATCAAATATTCTTGTAGTTAATGTTGGAAATGATAAATGATAAAAGACCAGTATCTCAAGAAGATGTTCTATCTATTCAAAAGATTTTGGCCGAAAATTGTAAGGAAAAAAGTACAACTATTGTAACTCATCTCCCTATTGAATTTAAAGAAATCATTAGAAATAATACAAAAAGAAATCAGGAAATATTATTTATATTTGTAGGTAATGATGAAAGACCAGCATCCTTAGAAGATGCAAAAGATGTAAAGATTCTTTTTGATCAAGTATTTCTTGATCCTAATCTTATAGTTGTAACACATTATGCAATTAAATTTATAACAATTAAAAAAACAATGTTGGATAATATTAATGTTGTTAATTACTGTTAATTCTTTAGATAGTACCAAAGAGTAAATATGATACACTAAAAATATTTTTAAAAATAATTCTTGAAAAAGAGGAATTTACATGTATAATATAGAAACAAAAGAGCACAATAGGTTAAATGTGATTTTGAAAAGATAAAAAAGGAGAGTTAATTTCGATGTACTCGCTAACAGATATGAGAAGAGATCGCTGGGATAGAATGCCATTTGGGTTTTCTAGCTCTATTCTTTTCTTGTAAACTGTAGATAAAAATAGATATTTAGGAAACCCGAAACTGATAAAGTTTTGGGTTTTTTTGTTTTTTATGTTGATTTTTGATAATTGAATAGTAGAATAAAAATGTTGCTATGGTGTAAATGAATAGCATCTAAAAATACGAATTTTAGGGAACAGGTTTAAATCCTGTTAGCAATACCATTTTAATAAGATTTGCGGGATTGCCAGTAAAGGGAACTGGGAGAGGCTCATAACCTCCTTCTGAAAAGACATGAAGGTTCGACTCCTTCTCCCGCTACCATTTTTAAAGGATTTATAGCTAGATAGCATAATGGTTAATGCAACAGTTTCATATGCTGTGTTAATGAGGATTCGACTTCCTCTCTAGCTACCATTTTGATAATTTATAAGGGGCTGTGGCAGACAAGTAATGCACCTGATTGTCTATCAGGCTGTAATGTGGGCGCGATACCCATCAGTCCCGCCAAATTTTATGGGGTTGTAATTCAATGGAAAGAAATTCAGTCTTCTAAACTGAAAGTTGTGGGTTCAAGTCCCGCCTTCCCCGCCATTTTTATAGAGGTGTGATGTAATTGGCCAGCATAAACGGCTCCAACCCGTTTTGTCTCAGTTCGACTCTGGGCACCTTTGCATTATTAAATAGGTAAACTTAATCTATTTTGGGTACTAATTACTAAAATAAGGAACTTATATGAAATTTACAAAACTTTTTATTCTACTAGCTTTAATGCCAAAACTTATCTTTGCAGACGCTGTTCAAATTACAGAAGAAAATGACTTCTTTATTCCTCATAAAAATGATAATCAATACACTCAAGGAGCAGAAATATCTTATATTCATCCTTTTTTAGATGCAAATGGTAATATGGAAAGAGAAATATATGGCATAAATCAAAAAATATATACTCCAGACAATATTAATATATCAAATCCTCAACCTAATGATAGACCCTATTGTGCAACTTTAACAGGAACTTATGAAATATGGAATAAAAGTAATTATATTATAAATGATGAGACAATGAGACAAATATTTGAAATTGGTGTATTAGGACCAGCAGCATTAGGAGAACAAGCCCAAAATGGAGTTCATAATTTATTAACAAGATTAGGAGATTATAATAATCCTGCTATGGGGTGGAGATACCAATTAAAAAATGAAGCTATAATAAATTACTATCATGAAAGATATGATACTTTACTTGACTATAAGAACAGTGATAAATGGGAATTTAATTTAGAAAGCATTTATGGGGGAACAGTTGGCACAGAATTTGATAATGTTTTTGTAGGAAGTAAAATAATGTTTGGATATAATCTTCCACAATATAAGGTATTAGGAGGCATTTACCCAAAAATAACTAGAGATAATAAAATAGAAAGTGAAACAAAATGGTTTTATTATGGATTTGTACAGGGGAAAATTTATACTGTAGCACGTGATGGAACATTAGGTAATAGTATTATATATGGACAAGAATCTAATGTTCAACCTTGTACATATGTTGAAGAAATATTATATGGTGTTGTAATTGGGTGGAATTGGATTAATATATCTTATGGAATAGGTGACAGGACTCGTCAATTTTATGGAGAACAAGGACGTTTTGATTGGGGGCAAATAATACTAACGATTGGGACTCAATGGTAATCACTCTAAATTAATGCAATTTTAAATTTTTCTTAATATTATGTATAATACTTTATGATTATTTACTCAATAACATCAATAAAAAAATTTTTATATTTGTTTATGTTCCGAAATGAATATGATATTATTTCTAATAAGACAACAAAAAAAATATTAGCTAAAATTATAGATATGCTTTTTAATGGCCTAAGAAATTGTAATTTTATTTTTGAAATTAAGGAATTAAAGTTTGGAATTAATATTGAAACGAAAGATACTGGACATACTGAATATAATAGTTTCCCTTTTTATATAGAGGCTAGAACGGATCATTATCCAGATACTAGAAAAAGTTATATTATTTTAAATATATATCTTGATAACCAATTTTCAAACAAAAATTTTGAACAAATAAATAATGATATTTATAAAAAAATTCGCCATGAGATAGAACATGTATTAGATTTTAAAAAGGGAAAATATCCTAATGAAAGATATAAAGAAATTTATCAAAAATCATTTGAAGAAAGATTTGGGGAAGGTGCTATTACTAAGGAGCAAATGTTAAATCATATAAAATTAGTATCAGAATATATTACAAATGAAACAGAATTATTAGCTTATGCGAGATCTGTATTATATATAACTAAGAAGCAAAAAAAAGATATACAACAAATTATAGAACAGATTCTAAATAAATCTTTTTATAATGATAATAGAGAGTATATGTTACTTGTAAGAGATAATAAAGAGGCACAAAAAATTATAAATGCTACAAAAGAAGCAATTTCAGATAAAATTAGAGAATTTTATCCAAAATTAATAAGAACTTATCCTATGCTGTGAAAAACTCTTCACTAAAAAATAATACTTGTAATGAATCTATAATATGTTATAGTAAAAATAATTAAAACATCCCCATATTGGCGGGGTTTCCTAAACCTTAGTGCATAATTGGATAATAAGAGTTCGAGTCTCTTTGGGGATACCATATAACTAAAGGAGTAATTAATGAACATGAAATGTCCAAAATGCAATGGTAGTAAATATATGTTTCCAGCCTTTCCGCATAAAGAAACAATAGAGGCAGCAAAAAAGAACATGAAACAGTTTAAAAAAATATTTAAATGTCAAATGTGTAAGGGAAGTGGAGAGGTAGATGATATAGTTCTTGAATGGATGAAAGAAGGCGATATAATAAAAGACAGAAGGATAAATAAACGAATTCTCTTAAGAAATGCAGCTAAGTTACTAAATATAGACATGCGTGTATTATCTGATATGGAAAGAGGAATTATAAAGCCTGACTTAAATATTAACTATTAAGCAATTCTTAACAGTTAATTCTTTTTAGGGAAACACCAATCATTATATGTTTTAATGGCTTCTTCTATTGTTTTTCCATCAATTTTTGCCCAATATCCACAAGTGCATCTAAAATACATTTAACATTTTCATATTGACATTTCATAATTAGTTACCATTTTACAATTTCAATTTTTGGGATATTAATTTTTGATAAATCAAATTTTGATTTTATCTTGTTAGTGCGTTTTTTTAAAATTTGATTTTTTATTATAATATTTCTTTTAGGATTGGGTACAATAATTTTATTGTTTTCTTCATTATTAAAATTAAACCCATGATAACTAATAGTTGAAGATCCGCCAATTTTAGATGTTAAAAATTTTTTCATTTCTTCTGTAAGAATATCTTTATTTTCTGGGTTTTTAATTTCTTCGACAAGAAGATTTTCACTTTTATTTAATAAAGATAAATATTCTCCATTATCAGGTTCAAAATATATTTTATTTATATATTTTTTAACCCAATCATCAAATCTTTTTAAGTTTTCTTCGTAAACCTCTAATTTTTTCTCTCCCTTTATGATTACTTCTATTTTTTTAAGATCAAAATCTGTTCTTGATATAATTCCTTTATCAATAACTTCATTTGATACTCTATCATGTAATCTATAATGTCCTTTGTCGTAATTTGCTAAAGAATATAGCATTGTGGTCGAAGAACTATTATTAAAAGAATATTCTTTAATAGAAAGGATATTTGAAGATTTTTTCATAACATCCCTACCTTTTACCTGTATTCCTGCAACATCAGGACTTGGATTTTCTTTTTTATATCTTTCATAATCTATTCCTGAGCGAAGAGTGTTTAATTTAGCAAATAATAATATATCCTCTCCTATTTCTGTTGTTGCTCCCATAACAGCATCTTCTAAGATCATAAATGGACTTCTACAGTCTATATATCGTTTAGTTTTTGGGGAATCTAGAAATTGCCGAAGCCCTTTAAGTCTTGCTAAGAAAACTTGGCAATCTTCTAGTTTAACTAAGTTTCGATTTTTTTCTAAATCCTTAACATTATTAATAAAACTTTTCATAATTTAAATTCTTATGATTCTTGCGCAGATGAAGTTATTTTAGATACTTTTTCAGATCTATTTAAATATAAAGATTTTAAATCTTTATGTAAAAGGTTATTTTGAGCTTTTAATACAATATTAAAAGCAGAATTAACATAATTTTTTGTTTTTTCTGGAAGAGTCTCGACAACTGATTTATAAAAATCAATTGCGCGATTAAAATTTTCTTCTTCATTACCTTCGTCTTCAACACATTCAACGTTATTTATATTTATTTTATTACTTTCATCTGTATTAATGACAGAATTTTCTTTTTTGATAATCTCTTTATATTTCTTAAATTCATTATATTTATTACTACTTTCTACAAATGTTCTCCATTCATTTTCAATATAATCAATTGTTATTTCATTATTGTAAAGGGCAATAATTAATTTACTTATATCATAAGAAATGATTCGACTATTTTTTGTTTTAACGACATCAATATGTTTACCAACAGATTCATTAATTTTTAAATTATATAAAGAATCTACTACTGTACCTGTTAAGTTATCTATTTCTTTTATATCAGACACATAAAAATATTTTTTATTCTCTTTATCGTATTTAATAATTAATTGGCATGATACTAATAATTTCCAAGCTTTTAAAAATTCAACCTGTAAAGTTTTACTAGTTACAAATATACATTTTTTATCATCTGTTAAACTTTTTAATAATTGATCGTTCATTTTTGAATGAATTAATTTTATGTTCTCTAAAAAGAAAGCCCTTCCCATTTTTCTACTAAGAGTTAGTAAAGGAGTTGTAGGGACTAAATCTGTACTTTTAAGTTTATTTTCATTTGCAAAGTAAAAACTTTTTTTCCTCTCATTAAGATCTTCCTGTATTTCTTTATATCCTAAAATTTTGAGGTGAATTTCGGTGGAAGCTAGTGACAACAAACTGTTTCCCTCATTGATATATTTATCAGACTCATCTATTTTTTCCATTCTTTTTCTCCTTGTTTAACTTAGTTACATTTACATTATACCTTAAAAAATGTTGAAAATATTATTGAAAAATAGAGTGAAACTGATAACATAGGTGTATTGTACTGTATTGTACTGTATTAGACCACATTGTACCCTATTAGACCATATTATACTGTATAAAAATGGTAGTTCTGAATGAGCTTGAACCAATAATTTTTCTTTCAAAGAGCAAAATGTTAGCTAATTACACTATTATACCATGTTAAATTAAAGGTTTTTTCAATATTTTTTTGAATCATATATTATGAAAATGTATAAAATACAAAAACGTAAAAAAATGAAGGGTAAAAAATCTCATGTGGGTAAAATGGAAGGAGCCTATAATCCACCTAATTGGAGTAAAAAACTTGATACCCGTTTAACCCCTGTTCATCGTTATACTTTACAATCAACTGATTTCCCTATTTTTATTATATCGTAATTGAATGCCTATTCGATGAACTACCCAAACACTAAAGATGTTTGGGTTTCGTGGCTCGTAGACTCGCCTCAATTGGCAACGCCTCCCCACGTTTTTGTTTAGACTCCGAATATATTCCACATCCAGAGTTAAAATTACTCAAACCTTGCTCCAAAATATTTTTTGAAGCATTTTTATCTCTATCCAACTTACTACCACAACTAGGACAGACCCATTCCCTATCTTGTAATGTCAAATCCTGATTAATGAACTTACACTTATTGCAGGTTTTACTAGAAGGGAAGAACTTGTCTATAGTTATTAGATTACGTTCATTCCATTCTGATTTGTATTTCAGTTGTCTTAGAAATTCGCTCCAAGAACAATCTGAAATACTTTTTGCTAGTTTGTGATTTTTCATCATATTTATAACAGATAAGTCTTCAACACAGATCGTTTGGTTTTCACGAACTATTTGAGTAGTTATCTTATGAATATGATTTGCTCTACTGTTTCCTATTCTCTCATGAACCTTGGCAACCTTGATTCTTTGTTTATTTCTACTGTTTGAACCTTTTTGTTTTTTACTTAGTTGCCTTTGCTCATAAGAAAGTTGTTTAGAATATTTTTTGGTATTCTTGATGTTTGGATAGGCTTTACCATCTGAACATACTGCTAAATCTTTAATTCCCAAATCAATACCAACACTATTTTTATTCTTTTGGTAAGGTATGTGTTCTGTTTCACAAGTTATAGAAACATAATACTTACCAGAAGGAGATTTGGAAATAGTTGAAAATAGAATCTCTCCTGATATTGGCCTGTCTTCTTTAACTTTAATGGGCTGCTTGAATTTTGGTATTTCGAGCAATCCATCTTTGTATGTTGTAGATTGAGGAATACGGAAAGACTGCCTATCTCTTTTTGACTTGAAACGTGGAAATTTACCCTGTTTTGAGAAAAATCTAGTATAAGCAACTTCCAAATCTCTTAATGACGCTTGAACTGATTGAGAGTTGACTTCTTTAATCCAAGTGTAATCGTCTTCTTTCTTTAGTTTAGTAAGTGAACCAGCATTGTCATAGTAGTTCAAAGTCTTATCATTTTCTAGGTAGGCTTTTTTACGTTGGTCTAGAAAATAATTCCATACGAATCGTTTTGCTCCGAAGTGTTTTGCCAAAAGAATTTCTTGTTCTTTTGTTGGATAAATTCTATACTTAAATGACTTTTTCACTTTCATATAATACTAGTTCTAAAAATATTTACAAATTCCTTCTTTTTTTGCAGGAATATTTCACTTTTATTTTGAACTATATATTAGGTTGAAAAAATGGCAGGAACTTGTATAATATGAGCAAAGAATACCATACTAAAAAGCATTGCAAATATATGATTAAACTACACATGATTTTTGTCACCAAGTATCGTAAGAATATTTTGACCGGAGAAATAGATGATGACATGAAACAAATCATCTATGACATTAGCAAGAAAGAAGATAGTTTATTTGTGATAGAGAGCATGGAGACGGACCAAGACCATGTTTATATGTTAGTAGATATTGACTCAAGTGTTTCTGCAACTTCAATTGTAAGTAGAATTAAGCAAATGTCAACAATAGAAATTTGGAAAAAATATCCGACAGAATTAAAGAAAAGTTATTGGAAAGAGAATACGTTTTGGAGTGATGGATATTTTGTATGTAGCACTGGTGACGCAAATATGGAAACAATCAAAAAATATATTGAGGAGCAAGGATAATGAATTTAGATTGGTTTATTTTCAAGACAAAATTTCTAATGAAGTTTGATAGAATCACATCATTAGTCAAAGCAAAATACAAGGCTAAAAAATTATGGTTTTTAATTTGCATTAGGTTTCAAAAACAGGAGCGATATCGTGTTTTAGAACGATATTTAACAATGTATAATAAGAAAGTCAGACAGGGAAATGATATTGAATATTAAAAGTTATGACAATGATGACATAATTTTATGTATAGAATGTTATGACAAAATAATTGAAGATATCATATGTCGCATTAAAAGCAGTAAGAAAATTTCTAAATAGTTCGCTTACATCCCCGACACTAAAGATGTCGGGGTTTTACGCTTCCTCGATAAAAATAAAACAATTCTTTCAAATATGTTATAAAGGATTTGCCCTGATTGGATTTGAACCAATACAAAATACGCGGTCAAAGCGCGTGGTGTTGCCAATTACACTACAGGGCAGTAATATAAGTTACATAATCAGTAACTTCTTTTATTATCTTTTTCTTGTCAGAATAATACCATCCACAAGAATGAAAGTTTCCAATTTCTAATATACTTAACTCATTATTAACTTCACAAATATCTAATACGAAAACTTTTGACGGTTGCCATATCTTAATAGCTTCTCTTGCAAAATCATATACTCTTTCTGGAACATCAGAGGACAAATGTGGCCTATGATCTTTTCTATAGAGAGAACCGCTAACGATATTATCGTTGACAATATATATTCTCCATTCATAATCAATTTTTGAAGCCTTTGCTACTATTATCTCTGTATCTTCATTAACATTCCAACCTTTTCCTTGATTTTCTTTATACCAAGACTTGAACTCATTAACTTCTATTGTATTTCCGGCAAATTCTTTTAAATCCTTATCTGGACGTATGAACTACCCCTAGCCTAAAGGCATAGGGGTTTCTATGTTTAAAGCCTTACCTACGCTTGGATTCATATT
>Ga0316230_1000511_pt1 | contig 54431 bp, 70 predicted proteins | sample TBH18025metaG_FD_206004 | JGI IMG/M metagenome (GOLD analysis project Ga0316230, IMG submission 206004) | Freshwater microbial communities from Trout Bog Lake, Wisconsin, USA - TBH18025 | ecosystem: Environmental > Aquatic > Freshwater > Lake > Hypolimnion/Profundal zone | place: USA: Wisconsin... | reverse complement strand
ACTCGCGTACACGGAGCCGCCCACGGTGGTCAGCTTGGGGAACGCCGTCTTGGTGTCGGCACCCCTCGCGTCCACGGAGCCGCCCACGGTGGTCAGCTTGGGGAACGCCGTCTTGGTGTCGGCACCACTCGCGTACACGGAGCCGCCCACGGTGGTCAGCTTGGGGAACGCCGTCTTGGTGTCGGCACCACTCGCGTACACGGAGCCGGATATTTCAGTGAACTGGTATACCTCGCCAGGTTTCGCCATCAAGTCGCCGCGCAAAATTTCGGAATCGTTTCCCATGTTCGTATCCTTCAAAGTACGGCCTCCAATTCTTCAAGGGCCGCCAGCGTGCTGACCGGCAGGCTGTGCGGACAATCGCGCAGCCCCAGCAGGTTCTGCACCGGCGACCAGTTAATTTCGGGGAGCATTGTTTTGGCCTGGCCCAAGAAGATCACCACGGCGTCGGTCAGGTTGTTGGCATCGCCGCGCGGGAAATGGTGATCGAAATCAACATGGATGGTGTACTCCATCGCATCATCAACGCGGCAGGAGCTATACCGCCAAACGCTGCGTTCGGCACTCACATTGACCGCCGCATGTGATGGGAGACAACGCGCGATGGCATCCAGCACGACGCTGATTGCCAGCCCCTTGACCGGCTGGCCCAGTCCGATCCGCACATCACGCGCCGCCTCGACGGCCTCGATGGTCATTACGGGGTCGATGAGTTTTTCGGCCAGAATCTCCAGCATGACGGCCGACCAGCCGGCGGCAGATTGCAAAGTCATTCCTTCCATGGTCAGTTCCCCCTCATGGCGCGGCCGTATTCCAGCAGGCGGTACGCAATCGACAGGCTCACATTCAACCGCTCGGCAATCGTGGTGGTTTTGACGCCGCTTTCATGCATCGCCAGCGCCTTGGGGGCGAGCTGCGCCGTGCGCTTCGTTGGTGCCAGCTTGGAGAACATGCCCGCCAACGGATTGTTCTGCGCGATCGCCATGCGGCGCCGCTCGTATTCGTCGGGCGTAATGGCGGGGCCAAATTCGTCCGGCTTGAACGCCAGCGGAGTATCGGGCATGCCCCACCGCTCGCAATCGACCGCCGAACCTCGCATTGAAATCGCTCTCATTTTGCAGTTCCTTTTTTGCTCGCAGTTCCTTCAAAAATCAGCGGTGCAGTGGTGGGCCTCTCTGAACGGCTAAAGCCGAACGCTCGTTTGAGTCACCACTGCACCGCCAGGGCTCAATACTTTGCCGATGCACCAGCAGGTTCCGCGCACGGCAGCGAACACGAATACCACGGCCAGCACCAGGCAAAGTCCGTCACGTTCTGAATCGTTCTGAAATGTGCGGTATTTGGTCATGGTTCAATTCCTTTGTTTTGGGGTTGGGATTACCGCAGATAGCACGCCACCGCGGCGGCGATGATCTTTTTCGACAGCCTGACAATCGCGCCGGTCAGGTCCGCGCCGGTCAGGTCCGCGCCGGTCAGGTTCGCGTCGGTCAGGTTCGCGTCGGTCAGGTCCGCGCCGGTCAGGTCCGCGCCGGTCAGGTCCGCGCCGGTCAGGTTCGCGTCGGTCAGGTCCGCGCCGGTCAGGTCCGCGCCGGTCAGGTCCGCGCCGGTCAGGTTCGCGTCGGTCAGGTCCGCGTCGGTCAGGTCCGCGCCGGTCAGGTTCGCGCCGGTCAGGTCCGCGTCGGTCAGGTCCGCGTCGGTCAGGTCCGCGCCGGTCAGGTTCGCGTCGGTCAGGTCCGCGTCGGTCAGGTCCGCGTCGGTCAGGTTCGCGTCGGTCAGGTTCGCGCCGGTCAGGTCCGCGTCGGTCAGGTCCGCGTCGGTCAGGTTCGCGTCGGTCAGGTTCGCGCCGGTCAGGTCCGCGTCGGTCAGGTTCGCGCCGGTCAGGTTCGCGCGGGCATCAATCGCTAGACTGATCACCGCTTTCATTCCATCGGCTTCTGCCGAGAAAATTACCGAGCCGGACCAGCGATTCTTGATTTCAATTTTCATTTTTGGCTCCTTAAATATGGTTCGATCGGCAACGCGCCGAGTCAGCTCAGCAGCCGCGCGTCGAGAAGAACTCACGGCGGGCGTCAAAATCCCGATCCTCGGTATCGGCGGCGTTCTCTTGCTCGTGCTCCATGATGCGTTCCTTCAGCGTCTCGATCTGGGCCGGGGTTAGTTCGTCCGAAATGTCCGCAGGCGCCGGCCACTTGCCGCTGAGGATCTGGACTGACTCGATTTCGACCGTGGCGTCCGTGTCGGGGCAGAAGCAGCTTGCAGGTTCGGCCGGGGTGTACTCATACGAAACCCTGATGTCGTGTTCTATTTCGTCGCCATTCCGGATCAGGTCAGTGAACGTGTCATACGTGGCCATTTGCGGTTCCTTTCCGATGGGTCTTTGCGTGCGTGATTTGCTCAACATAAACCATATCGGTTTTTGTGTCAAGCGTTCTGCAAATATATTTTGCAGAATTATTTTGGATGTTGCCGGTTGACAAAAATATCCGATCATGATAGCATCCCGAAAACAAAGGAGCAAACCATGAATCTGGAAAAGCCACACATCAATTTAAATGCCGTGCGAATCGTGGCCCGCACGGATGATCCATCGGACGGCAGTGTGTCTCTGACGGTATACGGAACCACGCCCGCCGAAGCGATTCGGAAAATCCGCAAGCTGCTGAAATCAAGCCACAAGGCAAAAGAGCAAGTCCCTTCTACCGCTGGCTAATAGACAGGCTGGGCAAGATGGAAACGCGAACCAAAAAAAGCGAAACAACCATTCAGCTACGACGCTCGATTCGACAATCCCGTGCGCTTTCCGAACCCGAAACATCAGGTGGTCTGCTGCTCGCGGTGCGGTCGCGATTGTCGCCATTACACCGGCCTTTGCGCGACCTGCCGGGGCGGAAAGTCCGGCATTCAGGAACTTTGAATAAGGAAACCCAAATGGCCAGCAAACGTGACATGGAAAAGATGATCGAACGCACGGCATTGGAGCGCCGGGCAAAGCTCCGTGAGCAGCGAACCAAGGAACGCCGCGCGGCGGATTCCGCAGTCTCGGGAGCGGTTATCACCGCCCGCGTGCTGGTCCGCAAGAAAATCTGTGCAGCATTGCATTCGTTGGGCGCTTCGATTGGAAAAGAGTTGGCGATCAATTTTGAGCACAAAGATCAAAACTATGCCATCAACGTTGACGCCATCAACTACCCGGCCGTTGCCCGTGCGATGTCCAACCGCGAGGACATTGAGGCCAAGTTTAACGCGGCCGAGACGGAACTTTCGGACACGATTCGTGACCTGTTGGATGCTATCCGGCTCGACGGCCAAACCGATCACGTCTTGAACCGTGTCAAGGAATTTATCGGATTCAAGCCTGGGTGGCACGGCCCCGGCCAAGGCGTAACCGCTTCACCCTCAACCCCAAACCCAAAGGAAGGAAGGAAGGAACCAAAATAGCAAACTGGAAAGGGACTACCCCGATAAGTTCAACCCCACACCCGCGGCCGGGCTTGATGCGCTGTGCCACGGTCAAGGGCCGTTTCATCCTCCACGGCTTGGCGCTGTTACGCCACGCCAGGCGCAAGGTCAAGAACGCGGCCGATCTGCACTTCAACGATGAATCGATCTGCACCAGGGCCCAGCGGCGGTACGGCATGGCCCGGCGCCGGCTGCTGAATCTTGGCGTTCGCGCTCGGTGAAATCTGCCGGCCTACGTTGGCCGCTAATCAATAACCCCAAAGACAAGGAACAGAGTAATGACACCGACCCTCAAAGAACCACGGAAGGCGGGGCGGCCCAAAGCACAGGCCGCGGAGCAGACCCCACGGCAGTACGCCGATGAAATGGCGCTCAGCCAGTGCATGAGCTACCTGCAAGGCCGCCCCGCCGCCGATTGCAAGTTGGCCTACGATCGCATCGGCATTCAGGCCGGTGTTGCCGTGACGCTGGAGCAAGCCCGCGATGCCGTTGTGCTGGTGCGCGAACTGCAAATCGGCCGGCAGGCCGATCTGGAATCGAACCTGATCGCGCCCACGCCGGAGAGCACGGCGGCGATTCCGGACACCACCGCGGCGCTGAACGATCCGGCCGTTTTTACGCCTGCCATTGAACCGGCTCAGGCAGGCATGCAGGAAACCGCCGCGTTTGATGTCACGACAACCATCACCGGCTCCAATGCGCAAACGGGCACTGAAATGCCGGCGGGTGACATCGGCGCGGCGGTGCCGGCCGACACCACGACCACGACGGCCAGCACCACGATCCCGCAGGACATCCCCGGCATCAACCCCGTGCAGGCCGAAATCTACGACCTGCGCGCCCGCCTCAAGCAGCGTCAGGAGTTCGAGGAACAGGTCCATGCCGCCAATGCCGAGGTCCTGGAGGCCCTACAGGAATGGGAAGACGCCAAGGCGCTTGCGGCCGGCCGGAAAAAGACCTACGACGAAAAGGTCACGTACCTGACCGGCTTAATCTCGCGCGGCCAGACGCCCACACCGCTGTTCGACCAGGCCGCCAGCCCCGCGCCGGCGTCCGCAGCCAGCACGCAAGCCAACCCATCGGCCGAACTGCCCGACCCCAACATCAGCCAGGGCACAACGGAGCCCCCCGCGGGCACACCCCTGACGCAGGACGAAGCCCGTAAGGCCTACGCTGACGCCTGGCAGGCCATCCTGAATGAGCCCATCGAGAAACTGGACCTGCCCGAGAGCATCAAGGAAAAGATTGCCGAGCATGGGCCCGACCAGATCAAGACGGTGGCGGACCTCTGCAAGATCAAGGAAACCAACCCCGTCAAGGGCTTCACGATCATCAAGGGCATTGGCGAAGGCAAGGCCGAGAAGATCGACCAAGCCATCGATAAGCACTATGCCGATAACCAGAACCGCTTGCCGCCCAACCCTGATGCGCCGCCCGCGGCCGCTGAAGCCCCAGCCTCCGCGTCGCCGCACAAGTGGGACTTCGAGACCACCTTCCCGCCGAACCTCAAGGATACCAGCAGCGATCACCGCGAATGGCAGTTGGGCATGATCAATGATCAGGTCGCAATCACAGAAAAAATTGCAAAACTCAAGCACTGCATCGACAAGGAATGCGCGGTCTACGATGCCACGCGGGATCTGACCACCGATGAAGTGCTGATACTCAAGGGTGATCTGGTCAAGGACTGTGAAGAGCTCGAAGCGAATTGGAAATCCTACGGTGATGACTACGGCGATGAAGCCGTGACTGCCCTCGAGGCCCATGTTCAGAAGCTGGCTACTGCCGACGCCAAGCCCCTGGCCGGCGGGCTGGAGTCCACACAGTAAAACCCCGCGACGTTCGCGGAGTGCCCCGGCGTGGTTGTAACTTGACGCGCCGGGCTCGCCACCCGCAGGCCGCATATGTGTCGCGGGCCTGCCAGTCGGTTCGCGGCCGACGGGTGGCATTAAGTTCTGAAAATACTGGCCAGATCCGGCTCGCCTGTTCGGGCGCCGGGCTGACTTTTTGAGGTCGTTATGGTGGAAACACTGTTAAGGCAGATTGCGAGGGCGGTGTGAGTGAGATGATCATCAAATCCGTCTGCCCATGGTTTGGCGGTAAGCGCACGCTGGCGCCATTTGTCGTGCAGGAACTCGGCCGCCACACCCAGTATTTTGAACCGTTTTGCGGCAGCATGGCCGTGCTGTTCGCCAAAGAGCCCAGCCAGAAAGAAACTGTGAACGATCTGCATGGCGATTTGGTCAACCTGGCCCGCGTGGTGCAACGTGTCGATGATGCCGAAAAGCTCTACGACCGCCTGCAGCGTTACGTGCTTTGCGAGGAACTTCTGCGCGATGCTGGTGCCTACCTCGAGGCCGACGACGATAAATCCCTTCGGGATCCAGTCGAGTGGGCTTATCAATACTTCGTGGCATCATGGACGCAGCGCAACGGCGTGGCCGGCACCGATCGCCAAGTCTACCAGATCGCAGTGCGCTGGACCAAAAACGGTGGCAGTCCAACGGTTCGGTTCCGCAACGCCGCCAACTCCATCCCGGCATGGCATGAGAGATTAAAGAATGTAGTGATCCTACACCGAGACGCATTCCAGATTCTGGACCGCTTCGAGGATTGCACCGAAACAGCGATCTACGTTGACCCGCCATACATTGCCGAAAGCCGCACCGGCTACGAAACCAGCCAAGGTGAACATTCCCGGTACCGGCACGAGTTCAGCCACGGCGGCGCCGGATTGTTTGGCCGCAAGGATGATCACTCGCGATTGCGCGAAATGCTGGCGATGTACAAAAAGGCCCGCATCATCGTGAGCTACTACGACTGCCCGCGCGTCCGGGAACTTTACCGCGGCTGGACATTCCTTGACCACACCATGAATAAAAATCTGCACTGCGCTGCCATGGGCAGCCATGGCCAAGCCAAGGAATCTCCTGAACTTCTCATCATCAACGGCCCACCACTTGCCGGGGGGCCAACATGACCCAGGCGGAACTTATCTTTGATCCCAAGATTGACCAGCCGAGACTTGATCGGCAACTCGATCGTGTCGCGCAGGCATTTCGCGCCCGGCCTGGCCAATGGCTGACCCTGGACGAAATCGCCGCGGCCGGCGTGCCCGGTACCGCAACAGCGCATTCGGCAAGGCTTCGAGACTTGTGTCGGCTGCACGGCTGGACAAAAGAGAAACGCCACCTCGCTGGCTGCCCGCTGGGCCACGCGGCTCGTGGTGCGGCTTAAATCACACCGGAAGGTAGGAATGAAATGACAACCTATCGGATCACGGACATCAAGACGCATTTTGGCCACTCAGACCAGGCTAAGACGCGCGGGCCCCTACCGTGGGTCAAGTGTCCAACCAAGCACGACGGTAAGGGATTCCGCCGCATCGCGGCCCATCCGGATGGTGTCCGGATATTCTCCGGATGGATTCTAATACTCCAAGAAGCGGCCAAAATGCCCATTCATGGAATTCTAGCCGACGAGCACGGGCCACTGACCGCAGAGGACCTATCCATCGCAACGGGGTTTCCACAAGACATTTTTGAAATAGCCATTAAAGTCCTGTCAGACCCGAAGATAGGATGGATTACGGCAGACGTGTCCGGAATAACTCCGGAACCTGTCCGGACACAATCCGATTCTGTCTTGACTAGAGTAGAGGAGAGTAGAAGAGAAGAGAATATACCCCCTACCCCCAAGGGGGTGCAGACCGACGCTCCGGAAGGAACTCTTCCCCCGTCAGGCGTCGATGCGCAGGATTATCAACAACCTGACGGGGAAATGCGCGACGCGATAGCCGCTGTAGATCGCTGGTCTGAGTGTCAGCGCGGCTACCCCATGCGGCCGAACCAAAACGAAAACCGCCAGATGCAGGCCAAGCTGGACGCACTTCGGGATGGGGTAAAGATCCGCCAGGGACAACACCAGCAAACCAAACTCGCCATGGTGCCGGCCGCGGTGGAAATCCTGATGAAAAAAGAAACCCCCTTCCGTGGCGTGAAGTATGCCTTCACGTGCCTGTGTAGCACGCTGGACGAATGGGCCGTCAAGGGCATTCCCGGAACGCACGCGCAAGCCCCGCCCATATCACAAACCACCCTGACGAAGTTCGGCATGAAAGTTTCCGGTGATCGTGTCACGTTACTACCCCACGAAGTCCCCCTTTACGAGCAATGGTTGAAGGCACATGGAAAACAACCCCAGCACGCAAATCCCGGTTGATCTGGCGGCGGAAATTTCCGTCATTGGGTCGATGATTCTTGAACCCACATGCATCGATGATGTGGCGTTGGCCGTGAGTTCTCCCATGTTCTCAGAGCCGCGGCATCAGGTGATTTTTTCCGCGATGCTTCGGCTGCACTGCAGCAGGAATGGGAATTCAATCCCGGTGGATTCCGTCACATTGCACAATGACCTGAAAACCCGCAAATTGCTGGACGATGCTGGCGGAATGGAGTACCTGGGACAAGTGCTCCAGTCGGTTCCGTCGGCAGCCAACGTGCTCCACTACGCGGCAAGCGTGCGGGAGAAATGGCAACTGCGAAGCGTGATGCAGATTTGTCACGATGGTCTGCGGGAAGCCTCCGACCAGATAGCGCCGGCCGTGGAAATTGTAGATTCTATTCAGGCCCGCGTGGGAAAGGTGGCCGAGCAGGACGCCACCGCGGCCGCCCGTATGGCGGCTGAACACTTGCCGGGAGTGCTGGCGGTACTGCATGGGGAATGTGACCCAGCCAAGTTTGGCGTCAAGACGGGCCTGCAATCTGTTGACGAAATCATTGGCGGCATGCGGGGTGGCGAGGTCATCATCATCGGGAGCCACACCAACCACGGCAAGACCGCGTTGGGTTTGAACTTCATGGCCGACATTGCCATCGGGCAGGGCAAGCCGGTAGCAATTTGCTCGATGGAAATGACCAACGATGAAGTGACGGAGCGGCTCGTGCTGGCGCGCTCTCGGCTGGGCCGGCGTGCCATCCTGGCTGGTAACCCCAACGCGGAATGCCAAGACCGCCTGAACGTGGCCGTAAGCGAAATTCAGGACGCCAAGATCCTGATTGATGACACGGGGCGCCAGACCATACCGCAGATTCGCGCCAAGGCCCGGGCGTGGAAACGTAGGTATGGCATCAGTTGCCTGATGCTCGATTACGTCCAGTTGATTGAAGGGGAGAACCGCAAGGAAAATCGCCGCGAACAACTGGTCGAGATTTCCCGAAACATCAAGCTGATGGCTAAAGAGGTTGACGTACCCATCTTGGCGATCTGTCAGCTTAACCGAGAATCCGCCAAAGAGGACCGGCTGCCGCATAACTGGGACTTGGCGGAATGCGCCGCACTGGAGCGTGATGCCAACGTGATCATGCTGCTCGACCGGGAGGCGGTGCGGAAAAAAAATGATGCGGGATGGCAGGCGTTTAACCCGGGAAAGAAACATCACGCCAGCCTTCAGATCAGCAAGAACCGCGGTGGTGAACTGGCGATGGTTGATCTCCATTTCAACGGGTATTGCGTTCGGTTCTGTGAGTCCATTTCCATCGAGGCTCAACAAAGCCTCTATGAGCAAGGGGCCGCGACGTGATTACTGAGCTTTGCCCATCTTTACTACGGATCGTTTCACTGCATGAGGCTATTTACAACCCTCATCGCAAAGACTACTGCTACGAATTATTCAAAAGATCACTTCGGCGGCTCAATCTTGCAGCAGAGGAATACGAGTGGTGTGTTGTGGAATATTGCCGCCGCGTCGGATTGTGAGGAAAACCATGAAATGCCTTTCGGTATGCCAACCCTATGCCGCCTTGATCATGCTGCCGGCCGGCGCCGCGCACTTCAAGCGGGAGGTTTGTCCATGAAAAATGGTCGGTCTTTACGTGGGCACTGCCGAACATTGACCCGCACACTGTTGCGGGAGTGGCAATCAGGTTGTGATTGTGGGTGGTGTGGTGAAATCCATAAATTACGCGAGGCCGCGTGCATTGAGTATCGCGCCCACCTGGATCATGCAATTGACCACGGGAATGTTGAATGCCAGAAATGCGGGAACTCGTTCCCCGTCTCACAAATGCGCCCGGGATCACGGCATATATGCAAGGGCTGCAACTACCAGAAAGAGCGGGATTGGCAGGCAGCCAACCTTGAGGCTTCGCGCACGCACAAGCGGCAGCATCACCTGAAAAAGAAGTTTTCGATAACGATTGAGCAGGCGGACGCATTGCTGTCATCGCAGGGCGGGGTTTGCGCAATTTGCCGGAAGGCAATAACGGACAAGAGGGGATACGGATTCCACGTAGATCACAATCATGCCACCAGAAAGGTGCGAGGTATCTTATGCTTCCATTGCAATTCAGGGCTTGGCTTGTTTAAGGATAATATCGAGGTACTTAAATCCGCCGTTGAGTATTTGAAGCGGCATGACGTGCCCGACGAAGTGGTGGCCGAGCAAATGCGGCAGATCGGAGGTGGCAAGTGAAACCCCAACGCATCCAACTCTCCCGCCGCCGCGGATTTGACCTGCAAGCCGAATCGCGAGCACTCAACGGATTGCCGGCAGTGAACTGTGCACGGCCGGGTCCGTGGGGGAATCCGTACCGCATTGGAGTGGTATTCAACTGCGTGCGAATCATTGATGCGCAGATGGCTGTTGACTACCACCGCGACATTGTAAACAAGGGGCTTCTGCGGGCCAAGATATGTCGGGAGTTGGCCGGTCTGAACCTGGCCTGCTGGTGCCGACTGTCGGAGCCGTGTCACTGCGATACACTGCTGGAGATTGCCAACGGGGGAAAGCCATGATCGGATACCTGCTACACGTCGCCAACTCCAACCCGCCAGTGGTTTCATATCACCGGGACGGTCTGTTCTACGCCATGAAGGATCAGATCCTGCATGCGCTGGGCGAACGTGAGACGCACGATACCCTGTTCGGCCCCGAACCGAATTACGACTGGCAGGTAATCACCCATCCGTGTTGGGGCTGTCAGCAATGCAAACCCGATCACTGGAGGTGGAACGGCTGCAATGGCGACGGCATCTACAGCAGGACCTATGTGCGGTTGGAACGGTGGCGATTGGGCGGCTACACGTTCCACAAGCCGACGGGTCGCTACGGCGCGATGCCGGAAGGCTCGCAGGTGACCATCACGGGCCTGGTGCAGCACAAGGATTACGGCCCGTGGTCATGGCGGGCGGCGTTCCTGCTCGCGCTGGTGTTCGATCAACATTTTGCATGGCGTATGTTCGGCAGGACCGCCGCTGGCCGGGCATTGGATCGGCTGTACGGCGTGGTGTATCGGTTTTTCGTGGGCGAAGATCAAATTCCCTTTTGAAAGGACGGAACCCAAATGGGTACTACCTCGATCGAGTGGACGGATTTTTCAGTGAATCCAATCCGCGCCCGTCTTGCCGGCAGCGACAAGACCAAAGGCGGATACAACAGCGGCGTGGGGCATTACTGCGAAAAGTGCTCCCCCGGGTGCGCCCTGTGCTACGCCTCGGCGATGCAGCCGCGGTTCGGCATGCCTGATTTCCGTGGCGCAGGTCAAAAGTCCACGCTGGATACGCTCCGAAGCGGTGTACTCCCCATGGGCAAGACGGAAGTGTTCTTTGATGACGCCGTCCTGCAGCAGGTGCTGCGCCGCCGGAAGCCGTCCAAAATCTTCTGGTGCGACATGACCGACCTGTTCGGCTCATGGGTGCCGTTCGATTGGATTGACAAATGCTTCGCCGTGATGGCCCTGACGCCGTGGCATACGCATCAGGTCTTGACGAAAAGGCCGGAGCGGATGGCACAATATATGGCATCAGCGAATCTGGCGAACAACATCTATCGCCAGATCACACGATGGCTGGACCACGACGATGGCGACATTCTCGGCTGTGGCAGGTTGTGGGATTCGGCGCACAAGACGGCGGAATGGCGCGGCGATGGCAGGACTGTTGACTCATGCAAATGGGTGTGGCCCCTGCCCAACGTCTGGCTGGGCACCAGCGTGGAAAACCAGCAATGCGCCGACGATCGCATCCCCCACCTGCTCAAATGCCCGGCCGCCGTGCTCTTCCTCTCCTGCGAGCCGCTGCTGGGGCCCGTGGACCTCCAGCGCATCCCCTGCCGCGGTGCTGGTTTCTTGGACGCCCTCGACGGCCGCGGCCACGACGGCAGCAGCGCAGCCAGCAAAGACGATTCCGCCGGCCCCTCCATCGGCTGGGTCATCGTCGGCGGCGAGAGTGGCCCCGGCGCCCGCCGCTGCGATGTGCCCCGGATCCGCTCCATGGTAACCCAGTGCCAGGACTCTGCTGTGCCGTGCTTTGTGAAGCAGCTTGGGGCCAACCCCTACGACGAATGCCCAACCGGAGGCGTGCACAGGCTTCACTGTGAAGACAAAAAGGGTGGCGACATGAGCGAGTGGCCGACCGAACTCCGCGTCCGCCAGATGCCCAAACTGAGTTAACCAACATCCCATTTTGTGGAGCCGCAGAAAATGCCCCTCAACCGCACCTCCCAAATTGAAGAGGAAATGAACCGCCGGCAAAACGCCCACGAGCAGATGCCGGCGAAGTGGTACGCCGAGCGGTTCGGTGTGCGGTACGGCTACCCCTACGCGGTGGCCAAACGGCTCGGCCTAGAACTACCCAGACCACCGCGGCGAGTCAAGCGGGAGCATGTGATGTGCGTGCGGAACCGAAAAAGCCTCACGCTGGCCATCCCGTGCACTATCCTGCTGGCGGCCGGCATGGCGCCAGAGCAACGCGTGCGGGTCTGTGTTGTGGGTGCTGGTCGCATCGAAATTGAAACGGTGTAAAAAGTTCCAGACAACTTGTCTACACGCTTTTCCGTTGACATATCGGGGCGATGTCTTCTAAGCTCTACTCATGCAGTGCGAATGCGAAACCCTCCCACCCCCACCGGAAGGGGTGCAACTCTACGGCACCGACCACAAAGGCGCCATTGAATTATTGCCGCGCGATGATGCGTGGTCGGAATCTCCCAACCCCACGGCGCGACCCTCGACGCGCCACCCACGAACGGCCGGTCGCGGCCACCACGCCGCGCCGGTCTCTTTTTCCATGACGGCACGACAGGTGGCAGAGTTGGCAAACATTCATCCTATCGACGTAGTTTTATACGATGCCGAGTACCGCCGTGCTTGCGCGGCAGCAGGAGTTCAGGCGTGAGCGATGAGGACTGCAGTATCCGTGACAGCATCGACGCGCTGACCGCACAAGTTGTTGAACTTCGCAAGGCCATGCTCGGTACGCCAGAGGCGCCGGGCGGTTTTCTTCAAAAGCTGCACGATCTGGAAGGCCGCGTAAGTAGCATTGAAGGATCGCGGCGGCGATGGATCGGCGTGCAATGGGCTGTGATAACCGCGCTGGCGTTGGCGGGAGTGGACTGGATTCGGACGAAGATTGGAGTACTCAAGCCGTGAGGCACTGCCGCGCATACGGCCAGAAGTTCAAGATGGGCATGGCCGGCATGCTGGCCTTGGCCGTCTGCATCGGCGCGGCGTTCCTGGTGCTGGCCAACTCGCACGCGTTGGGCATGAGCGATAAAGCCTGTGAGACAGTGGCCGACGTGCTCAAGTGGTCCATCGGGGGGTTTGGGGCGATCACGACGGCTTTCATTGCGGCCCAGTCCCATTGCGACGCGCGAACAAACGGAGCCACCAGCACGGTGGCAAACTCGAAAGGGAATTGATTATGCGGACAATAACCGACCACAAACTCAACGGACTCAATGACGCTCTTGATATTTCTGTTATGGATGAACCCGGTATTGGTGGGGCGAATCATGAATACACCATCGACGGTTCGGATCGCCTAAACGTCTGCTGCCACACCCGCTTCCAGAACGGCCCAATCGCCGAGGCGGGTGTCAACGGCATCAGCGGAGAGGCGTTAATCGCCATCGTCATCGACCGGCTGCGTGGGTTCCAGAGCGGAAAATACGCTTGCCGTGATAACGCGGTGGCACTGACTAAGTTGGAAGAAGCATTGATGTGGTTACAGAAGCGGACCCGCGAGCGTTTGGCTCGGGGCGTTGAAGGAACAAGCAAGGTTTGAAAGGGCATTGAATGACTCGATTTTTTTACATGGCGATGGCGTTCGTATCGGTGATGCTGGCGCAGTCGCTTTGTGGCTGCGCTGCCACACCGCCGCCTGTGACCGCTTACCACCCCGCGAACCTTCCGGCCGCGACGACCAGCCCGGCGCCGGCCGTGAGCGACCTTGAGAAGATTGCCAAACAGGGCGTTAAGACGGTATCGGACGGCACAGCCAAAGTCATTGCCACCGCGACCGACTGCACCGCCAAGGTGCCATCGGCCAAGCCGTGGAACGATACGCAGATCGCCACCGCGAAGGCCATCGACAGCGGTGTGGCGGCCTTGGCGCCAGAGTGGCAGGCCAAGCTCGATACCGCATTGAACCAGATTCAGGCCAACTCCACCGAGATCGCTAGCCTACGCCAGGGGGCCGCCAGCAACGCCGCGGCCATCGAGGCGGGTAATCGTGCCACCGCAGAAGAACACGCCGCCAGGATCAAGGCAGAGGCCGCCTTGGCGAAGGAAAAAGACGACAAAGCCGCCAAACTTGAGAAGTCGCTATTCGGCGTGGCCATCGCCAGCCTTTTGGGCATCGGCATCGCCGTGACTCTCGGCCTGCTGATGCACGACATTCACATCAGCATTGCGGGTGCTGCCGGGTGCATGGCCGTCGCTACTGGGAGCTTCCTGCTTGGAGAGGTCATCCATTACCGATTCTGGATTCTCTGCACGCTGGGAGCGGTTGCCGCTGGTGCTGGCATTTACGCGGTGATGATCTACAGAGACAAGCTGTTTCCCAAGGTTGGCACACCAGTACCGGCTTTCGGTGGGGGTGTGAAGTGAAACGCATCCCATGCACCGACTTCCACCGCCGCATGAAGGCATTCGACCGAGCGATCCGCAAGTACGCAGAATCGGCCAAGCGGCTGCCGCCCGCTGGCTACAACATGGGCTTCATCCTCGGCAGCACGGCGATGGCTCTCCTGTGGGCCACGCGGACGCTGCTGGTGCAGGCTGACATGGCCAGCCGGTGGAGGCGACCGTGAGCAACATTCTGATCATCGGTGGCTTCCTGATGAAACTGGGCGACGGTGACCGTTACTGGTCGCTCAGCCAGCGGTTTACTGATACCGGGCATGAGGTCCGGTTGCGGACGTGTTTACAGGACCACGATTCCGACCGCGTTACCATCGACGATTTGCTGTGGGCCGATGTGATCGTGGCGTACAGCTACGGCGTGGCATCGACATGGGAACTGCGTAAGCAGAACCTCGACCAGATCCAGGCCGCCGGTAAGCGGTGGAAACTATGGATCGTGGTAACTGGTGTTCCCGATGCAATGTTCGGTCAACTGTATCCCGACCTGTGGCACGCACAACCTGAAGTTGGACGCACGATTTTGTTCGATGTGATTTCGGTTCCCGTATCGTGTGGACTTCAATCAGACCATACGACCATCCACCTTGGCGAGCCGATGCCCACTGATGGCGACGTGCAGATTGACTGTAACTGGCTCGGTTTAAGCCATACCACGATCAAGGATGACGACCGCGTTCTCGACGCGATTTTTACCGCCGCTGGCGGGCAGGAGTAACGTGGCCGGGAGTTTCGTACCATCTTGTCCCGCCGACGTGGGGATCTACCCCGCTACAGCTTCCACCCTGGGCCTTGTCCAGCCGGACGGCTCCACGCTTGCTGTGGATGACTTTGGCGTGCTGAGTGTGCCAGCCGACACCTTTGACGCTTACGGGTCCGCCAGTGCCCTTGCCAGTGCGTTGGGCACCGCTGCGTGGCTCAACGTCGGCACCGCTGCGGGCGACGTGGTGCAACTGGACCCCAGCACGGGGATGCTGCCCTCTGTCGATGGCTCGCAACTGACCAATCTGCCTGCGGGACCATGGAGTGCGGACACCTACGGCAATCCATACCTAGCCTTCGGTAAAATCCTTCACGATTGGAACGGCAACCCGATCATTGACACCAATTACGGCTCGTTGCGGATATACGCCTCTGGTGGTACGCCCGGAGGAAACGTGTTGTCGTGGAATAATTTCTCCGGTAGCAGCATACCGTACGCGACGATTAGCAACGGCGGCACTGGGGTGCTTATTCCTGCCGTTGGGTATGACGGTAGTAATCTGGTTGACACATCGACCGGAAATACGGTTGCCAGCGTCACATGGCCCCTGACCGCTAGCGGTTATCTGGACATGAACGGAAATTACATCACTGGGGTGGGGGACACCGGGATCGCGTTTGTTACGGCTGGTAGCTTGTCTGTACGCGACAGCGTATTCACTGTGGATGGCGGCTCTGGTTCCATGCAAATCAGTTGCGGTGGCACATTAACTGTCAGCAACACCACCACGCTCTTTGGTGGATCGGTAAACATGCAGGGGGGCTTGCTTCAACTTTCCAGCAATTCGCAGATTAGCGAAAGCACATGGAACACGTTTTACGGTGCATATAAGGGCATACTGTTTTCAGACATAGCCAATGACGTATCAAGCTACTTGTATCCGACGATTCGCGCCGATGGTTCAGTGGCTCAAACCGCCGATGTTCTCACCGTCGATAGTTTCGGCAACTGGTTTGCGGCAGCGGGCGGCGGGGGCGGATCGGAAACTTTGGATCAAGTGCTGACGAATGGTAACACCACCACGCAATCGGCGACATTTGGCGGTGCTATTTTTGGCGACGGTGCATTCTATGATCCCTACTACCAGAACAACATCGTCGAGATTACCAACAACTATGGGACCAGCACCTTCAACAACTTTCTGCACATGAACGATTCCAACGCCAGCGCACGGGGCAGCTTCTTGTTATCCAACAACGGAAGTTCGGACTGGGGACACGCGTACCTAGCGATGATGATCCACGGGTTAACCTTCCCGTACAACATCTACGTCACGAATAACCCCGAAGGCACTAATGCGAACCTGTACCTAATCATGACGACGCAGGACTACGGCGGCAGACTCGCAATCGGATCGTACACTAATACGCCAGTTACCTTTTTCACGAATAACCTTGGTGTGATGACCCTCGTTGGATCACAAGTGTTAATGGGTGGTTTGTTCACAGGCGACGGCACTTCCGCCCTGCAAGTGAGTGGTGCCGTAACCGCCGACAGTTTCAGCTTTTCCGACACTATCAGCAGCGCCAACTGGTTATCCGAACCAACCACTTTAGCAGAAGCAGTTTCCCGCCTTGCCGCTGTCGTATCAGCGGGCGGAATGTCACCTATCCCATAACAGGAGTTTAACTATGTCCGCGAACCTTACCCCGTTACAGAACGCCGCCCAAGCGGTGGCTATCGTCAATCTGGCCCGACAGACGATCATCAACAGCGCCAACCAGATGAACACCGTCGCCAAAGCTGCGACCGCGCTGACCTATCCGACGTTCGCCGGTATCGTCGGCAACGATGTTGCCACCGCGCTGGCGAGCAGCCACAACTCCCTCAAGAGCGTGCTGGACACCACGATTGCGACGCTGGGCTTGAGCAATCAGCAGGTCAATCCGCAGACCGGCCAGCCCAATGGTCCGGCAACGCCGATTGTGATTGCCGCTTTCCCGACTGCCTGACGCGACGCGCTTTCAATTGACGTGCCACAGGATGCAAGCATGAACCAGATCACCAAAAACTTCAACGCGGGCTGGACGCTGGCCTTCGTGGTGCGCAATCCGCAGGATCGCACAGTATGGAAATCCACCGCGTATGCCGCATGGGCAACCAATGCGATGGGTGATGAACAGATCGTAGCCCTCGTGCGGAAGGGGATCTGCTAATGGCTACCTACACCAAACAATTAGCCTGCAATTTCGGCACAGCCAACAGCATGCAGGCCGTGACGTACACTGTGACCAGTGCCGATGGCACCGCACGCATCACCAGCACAGCCATCGGCAATACGGATGCCTATGGACTGGCTTACGCATCCGCCACACTTGATACTGCGTGGGGTGCGGGGCGAATCGAGTATTTGTGCAATAACAAGAAGGCGTGCGAGGATTTCGGCGCTACGGCGTTAGGGCCAATCGTGACGCAGGGCGGCACACTGGCGAACACGACGAACATAACTGCCGCTACGGGCGTTATTGTGGCAGGTGGGACGCTCAACGCACTCACGGGAACGGTAAACGTGGCCGGTGGAACCATCGGCAGTGTCACGAACCCCGTAACGCTGGCGTCATCGCAGACGTTCACCAATACCAACAGCGCCAATCAGACCGGCGACGCCTACGCCATCGTCAACAACGGCACCTATGGCAACAGCGCTCTCAAGGTTATTTCCTCATCCACTAATGCCGTTCTCGAAACAATAGCATCCGGCGCAAACGTCGTGCGGGCTTACGACGCCAACGGAAACGATCTTGCTACCAGCACTCAGGTTGGCGGACTCATTACGACCGTGGGCACAGCAGGCGCGGGCCTTACAGCAATCCCGCATACGTGGTACACCGCAGCACCGTCCGCCAGCGACAACGCCACGGCAGCGGCAGCGGCGATACTTGCCTTGCCAGTAAACAAACTGCTGACCGACGCGGATGGCAAAGTCACATCGAACAACGCCACTCCGTTCCCTGACGATCCGCCCACGGGATGGACGGATGTGCTGGCGAAGGAAGCGAACGCCACCGCGAACACCGCAGCTATCGAGGAGGCGATTGGGGCAATACCAACACCATCGGCCGCCCGTGTCATCGTCAACCCCCTTCCCGTGTCCAGTACCGGCGAGCCGGTGGAGGCAATTATCGTGCGATGGGCTTTCGCTTACGTTATCACCGGCAGTGCCTATGCCGTGACCATCACGACCCGCGATGCGACCACGGGTGCCCTACTGGATTTGCAGGCAGTTCCAGCATGGGGCAGCATCGACACGCTTACTCCCGGCATCGTCCGTACCGACACCGGCGCGACGGTGACGCCGGACGGGCCATTTGTGCGGGCTGGTTTGGGTACCTATACCAGCAGTTGGACGGCGCCGGCGGCCGGGCTGCCGTACCGCGTGACGGTCAACGGCACGTTTGCCGACGGTCAGATGCAGCAGGGGTGGAACATCGTTGGCGCCAGCACCGCGCCGTCTGCCGGCCAATGCTCGGTATCGTTCCTGGTGGTCAGCGGTTCCGGCAATCCCATGTCCGGGGTGGAATGCTCCTTTACCTGCACAGCCGCGCCATCCGGCACCGGCCTGGTGGTGGTCGGCCAGTCGGTCAGTGTGGCCAGCGACACGGGCGGCAACGTGGCCGTCAACCTGGTGCAGGGGGCTACCTACACCGGTCAATGCGGATCGGGACCGGCGTTTACGCTGGAAGTGCCGACATCCAGCACGCAGAGTATGCCGAATCAGCTTGGCGCGTAAGTCTTAAACGTGAATTTCTTTCCCCGCGCCCCGCCCGCCCTCAACCAGCGGCGGGGTTTTTTATGCGCCGCGTTCGATTTGTCGAAAATGCCCCACCCGATATAGCCCAACGCCGCGCAGATGGCGCCACGGGCCGCGTATTGATTCCTTGGGCCATTGTGGAAGGTCAACGCCGCGCCGCCAACGCCGCAAGCCGGGCGTTTAACTGCATCCGCTTCTGGTCGTAAACCTTCCGGATCTCGCTGGTGCCATCGAAATCAACGATTATGCCCACTACCGGCGCCTACCCTACCGTGAATCCTCGCGCCCGGGCATGTGCTGGGCAAAGTGTTACCAAGGGTACCCACGGATCTACGCGATAATCCGCTACGCCATCAGTTTCGATGCAGCCAGCCTGCTGGCAGAATTCAATAGCCATGCTTGCCTCAAGCCTAAAGCGCCGATCGTGGTCGACAATCACGAAATTTCTTTTCCAGCCGGGCATACCCGACATTCATTCTCACCCGGCATGGCTCGCACCAGAACACAACCGGCTTGCCGCAGGACGGGCAGGTTTTACGTGCGACCGGCGCCCGCCTGACCGGATTAACCAACGCCGCGCGGGGCGTAATTGGTTTGTCGCGAACCATGCCATAATCCTACCGATACGATAGCGGCAACGCCCGCCGCCGATCTTTGTCCGAAATCGCCCATGCGGCGCCCAGGATGAGCGCCGGGCAATACTGCTCCATCGCACCACCGCCGCGCCGTTGGGTCGCTACAGGTCCGCTACGGTGTTGCGATGGCCTTGCGGATGCCCGTGGGGCCGCAGGCGCATCGACGCCCAACTGCTGCCGCATGGTCGCATTGAGCACGTCCGGCCGTTTGGCCTTGAGGAAGGCGATTAGATCAGGAGTTGCCGTTGGCATGTTCAATCCTCAAAAAGCCCTTGCCGGCGCCGGTGCGGAAACCGGCAAGGGTGGGAATAGGTGATTAAAACAAACACGCTTGGCCGCAGTATGCCGCCTGGCGCTCCAATTGCGATTCGTTCCGCTGGATAGCCGCTTCGTTTATCAGGGCCGATAGCGGCAGGCCGATCAGTGCCGCCACGTCAGGTGATGGTCCGTCCAGCCATTCCAGGGCCATTACGTATCGCAGTTTGGGCCGCGAATCCGCCAGCGTCCACAACGCCGCCATCATCGCGTCCCCGTCGCCGTTTTCCAAGGCTTCGTCCAACTCGCGCCCGTGGTACGTTCCGCGTTCCAGATTGTCGGCCGCCCGGTATAGTCGCTGCATGAATGAACGCATGATTACACCGCCTTTCGGAGTAAGGGGGATTGCTCCTGCTGCCACCACTGCTTGACCTTTGGCGCCGCTACCGCTTTCGGTTCCGGCTGCGCCAGGCACGCCGCCCGCGGCATTACCGGCGCCGGTGCCTCAAGCATTGCGCCTTGCTCGATACGCTGCAATGCCGCCCGCATGTTCAGCTTGCACGATTGCACCAGGGCAACGTATGCCGCCAGGTCATGGCCGCCGTCAAGGTTTTCGGCTATGGCGATTCGCTGGCATTCCGCCCCAAACGATTCCGCCAAGCCCAGAGTGCGCAACTCCACGTTGATACAACGCGACAATAGCGGGCCGGCATCCTCGCAATCATCGAATAGCCGATCTTTGCCGGCGCTGGTGGTGGTGAAAATCAGGCAGGCGCTATCGGGCATTTCCTCAAGCAACGTCAAAAGCCCTTCCAGAACGTCACGGCGCATCCCATGGGCCTCGTTAATGATGAAAGCCCGCCCGCCCTTGCCTGTGGCGTAGAGTGCCATCGACGCCCGCATGACCCGCAGGTCCGCAATGGATATGTCCCGCGCCATCGGCAATTCTTCGATGAACCAGTCATCCGCCCCATGGGCCGCAATGATCCGCGCCAACGTGGTTTTGCCGGCGCCCGATGGGCCATGGATGAACCACGCCTTGCCGCCCCATCCGCGATTGAGCACATAGCGAATGCCCGCTACCGCCGCGCTTTGGCCGATGACCTGATCGAAAGACTTGGGCCGATACTTCTCATAAAGCTTCATTTTCTATTCCCTTGTTACGATTCCACATTGCGCCCGAACGTCAAGCGCCACTAATGCCGGCCAGTTTCCAAGCTGGCCGGGATAGGGGCGGTTAAACTTTCGGCAACTTATCCAAAGCTGCCACCGCCCGCGTCAACATTTCCTGCGTACCGTCTGCCGGCCCGGTATGCTCGCGCATCCAGCCGGATAACTCCACCAGGGCCGCCACCATATCCGTCATGGATCCGCTGCGCACAATCGCCGCCTCTGGATGAGCGTTCACATCGTCCAGCACATCGGCGGCAAATTCCATCGCCGCGCCGATGTCCCATTTGAGGAACGCGCCCACCGCATGAACCGTGCCGCCCAGGATCGCATGGTCCACGGTCAGATCGCACGCGCGGATAGTTCCCATTGGCACATTATGCAAGTGATCATAGGTCAACTGCCCCATGATGCCGCGAGTAATCCGGCCAACGAAATCGGCCGCCGCGCCGATATGCGAGCCCATCCGATCGCGCACACCGTGGCCGATGCCGCAATCGTCCAGCGAGGCATTTACCTTGGCCATTTTCTGCCGGTATTCTGCCGCGTGCTTTTCGTAATCCGTACTCATGATCTATTCCCCTTGTAAAATTCAGCGGCTTACGCAAGCCGCCCGTAATGGCGCCCCGCGTTGCCACGGGGCGCGATACGGGCGGATTGTTTACGCCGCCTGCACTTCGATAGGGGCATGCTTGCTTGCCGCCAGGGCCTCGGCCAGTTTCCACAATGCCTTGTTCAGATTTAGATTGCCGTCAATGCCCCTGACTTCGCGCGTTGATACGCGCCGGCGGCGCCCTTGGGAATCTTGGCCAACGCCACGCAGGCCGCCGCGGATCGTGTTTTCTTGAATCCTGTTGAAGGTAGTCCACAGGTCATTTTTCATATCGTCCACGCGACGTGCCCGCAGCAATTGCGCCGGCTGGATTGGGGTATCCACATTGCCCTGCGAATCCGCAAAACGTACATGATGGGCCGCTACCGCCAGGGCGGATTGCTCGCCGCTGGTCAGTTGCAATTGCTGCCAATCCTGCGCCACGCCCAACGACCGGCGCGATTGTTCCAGCACGCCATAGCTGCCCGCAATGGCTTCTTTCACGATTCGCCCCGTATGCTGGATTTTCAGCGCCTCGAAATCGCCGCAGATCAAGCCGTTGCCGCAGACCATACGGAAAAGGCCGGCAAGGAATTGATACGTCGATGTACCATCGTGCGAGTTGACCATAACGACCTCTGGGAATGTGCCGCTGGCCATATCGAGCGCGTCAACGTGCCGAAACCGGATCATATGTTTGGTGAAATCTTGCCGGGTAAGATCCGTGCGGCACTTTGACTGCGCCGCCCAAACTGGCTGGAATCCAGCGCCGCGCAGGCCATCGACCACGCGAATGGTCGGAATGAACGCATACCGGCTTGAACGGCTTTCGTGCGGATTCTCCGCGAAAACCGACGGCGCGATAGCGTGCAGCCGATCATTGTCCAGAGTTGCCAGGGCATTACCACTTGAACGATAGCCTTGATTGCGATTCCACATAAAACACTGCCTTTCTATTCCCTGAATTCCCATAACGCCGCGCCAACATGGCCCAGCGCCCAGGCCGGCAACGCCGCGCGGATGCGGCGCCGCCAGCGCGAGCGCTAGGCTTTTTTCACTGCGAAGGGTACTCATCTGATTCTCCTACTCGGTTCCTCCCGGATTCGCTCCGAGTTGCGGTGGTTCAGATCTCTGAATCACTGATATCATTATAGAATGTATCGGGTATAAAGCAAGCGTATTATAAAAGAATTGTGAGAGAATCTTATGCGCTATTTGACACGCAGAATGGTCGATATGACACGCACCAAACCCGCATAAACATTGGTCAAAACAAAAACCTAACAAGGAAATGACATGCTGATATTGATGGATTGCAATACTTGTGATGGGGAATCCGAAATGGCCAGACATCCCAGGATGATGCTTGCGACGCAAAGTGGGGGAGCAAAAACAGACAGAGCCCGCAATTAACGGGCTCTGCTGGATGGCGCCGGGCGGCGCCGGATGTTTTGTCACCAGTCACTTTACACCACAAAGTGATAAATTGCAAGCAGACTCTTGACTGAACTCAACCGCAACGCTAGATTACGCATAGATGGATGTTTTGTCGCACCCATCTGACATACGCCGACTGTCGGCAACGTGCAGGTTATCGCACTCGGTCCGCGCGACCTGGTAACCACAAAGACCGCAGGGAAGCCGCTCGGAATAGCCTGTGTATCACTTCCCCGGCTATGGCCTGATGTGAGCCTAGGGAACCCACTCCCCCGCCCCAATCACATTGAAGGGGGGGGGAGTTCCTGCGCGTTTATGGCCCGCAGGGACATTGATAATCGCTCACCGAACGCGAACCACGACCAAGCCGACAAACAAGACCGGCAGAAAGCACTTGACCAGACCATGCCAGTAACGCTATTGTGTAAACCATGACGCAGCAACCAAATAGCTTGACCGAACTGCCACGCAGGCCAGGACAATGGCCGAAAGGGGTTAGCGGTAACCCCAAGGGGCAGACCGACCGCGAGCTTACCGTAAAACAATGGCTGACCAGGATGAAGGGATTCACCGAACTCGACCTGATGAAGGTCTTTGCAGACAAGGAGTCGCCCGCATTGAAGCTTACAGCAGCGCGGCAGATGTTTCGCGGGATCCAGGAAGCGGGCCGCACAGCAGACTTTGAGGCCCTGCGCGACACGCTGGACGGTAAGCCCACGCAGGAGATTGTCCAGACCATACAGCAAGCATCCACAATCGACCTTGATATGTACACATTAGAGGAATTACAACAGATGGCCGACATCCACGCCGCCGCAAAGGCCCGGAAACTCGCACAGCAGCAGGCCCAGGCCGCACTGCCAGAGCCTATCGAAGTGCAGGCCGAGCACGCGAACACGCCGCCGGTCACGACGACAGAATGACGTACATTGTGAAATGTCTAAATCTGTGGAACGATATACCGGCACCGTTAAACCTCGCCGCCGGCCAAGCTAAACGCGATTCGCTAAACGGGGTGGCCCTGGTCAGTCCATTACTCAAGCCCTTCTCGCAAATTTTTTCCAAAATAGCCCCTCTTGGCTTATAGTTGATGGCGAATATTCAGCAGTAGTGCAATAATTTAACGCTTAGAGATTGGGTCATATATGGCATGTAGACCTCCACCCCCGCCAGTGAATGTTGCGGCGCGTCGTTTGTGCGAGTTGCGGGGCTTTGATAGTGGGCGATGTGCGTATTGTGGCTGGGAGAACGGCGTGGAGTTGAATTGCTGCGGCTGTGGAGCCGTCAGGACGGGTTGGTATCGAACGGTTCCACCCAAGATGCCGTTGAGCCAGTGAAGTTATCCAGAAATTTTTTGCAGTAAAGTTGGATCGGCGTTCACGTTGCGCTGCACCTTTCGGTAGCAGTGTTTGACGAACGGCGGCTGGTCGCGGAACGAGTCTTTGCGGATGTTGGAGTGAATACCGCGGTCGGCTGATCGGGCGACGACGTATGGACTTCGCGGATCGTTGTGGACGATGACGATGCGGCGGCCGTTGTCGCGGGGGTTGTTGGATTCGTAGACGGTTCCGGGGTTCGTTCGCGGGATCCTGCGAGGCAAAGGTGGTTCTCGGGCGATGCCAACCATTTGCGGAGTTGTGCCGTGCTGGTAAAGATGGGCTTCCCGACCCGTTCGCACAGGTCAATTTCGCCTTTGGTGCCGGCTGAGTCATGCCATCCGTCCACCAGAATCATGGCGTCGGAGCGGCGAAGCAGTTCAAGCGTTCCGTCAAGAAAGGATTGATCGGGCACGATGCCGTCGAGGTTGGACGAATTGGCATGGGGGCACAGCGCCACAGCGTTGAGCTTCCACACTTCCGCCGCCACTTCCATGGCGCGGTGGATGTTCTGCTGTCGGCCCCATGCGGTCGGGGCGCGGTACGGACCGGCTACGTAAACCACCTTCAAGCCGCCACTCCTTTCTTGAGTTCCGATTGTGCGATGTGCTGGATGGTGGCGCGCAGCCACGGTTTACCGTGCCGCGTCTTGACCCCCATGGCGTTCAGGTGCCGGGCGATGTCCTCAAAGCCGGCGCCGTTGCGGCACATGGCCAGGATCTGCTGGCGGATGGGCGCTTCGTCGGGGCGCTTGGGGTCCAGTCCGAACGGCTTGGCGCCTTCGCAGCGGCCCGTGAGGGCTTTCTTGCGCTGGCGGGCACCGCGGAGCTTGAGTACGATCATGGCGCGGTCGTATTGGGCTATGGCCCCCATGATCTGGCGCATCAGTACGCGGGTGGGGTCCGTGCTGTCCAGGTCTGGTTCGGCTGTGCTGACCAGTTCAATACCGGCCCGCTGGATGTCCGCGATGATGTGCTCCTGCACCATCAAGTCGCGGGCCAGCCGGTCGAGACGTTCGATGATGATGGTCCGCACGCCGTTGGATTTGAGCGCCAAGAGCATATCAAACCACGCTGGCCGGTAGCACGCTTCCATTTTGCCCGTGACGCCCTCCTCAACGAACTCGCGTTCAATGGAAAGGTCGCGTGCCGCCGCGTAGGCCGCAATGGCGGCACGCTGGCGAGGGAACCCGTCGCCGGCCACCTGACCAATTCCCGAAACCCGCAGGTAAGAGTACGCCTTGGTCATTTCTTCCCCTTTCAACTTCATCATTGACACTATACCAGAATTCTGCTATAAATGCAATAGGTTAGCTGTCATTTTGTGAGATTTCCATGATAAATGGCAAGAAAATCAAGGCGCGGCGGGTGGAGCTTGGTCTGAATCTCCGACAGGCCGCTGAGGCGGCGGGCTGGCGGTTGGCGCAGTCGTGGAAGCGGATCGAGGATCATCCCGGCGATCTGCGGTACAGCACCCTGGTTGCCACCTGCAAGGCGTTGAAGTGCGAGATTGGGGATATTGTCGATTGAGTCGCCAAGCCACTTACTTTGCGGTGCAAAGGTTGCAATTCTAAAAAGCGAACGGTAGAGTAGCGTTCGGTTGGGGGCGGGTGGTGCGCGCGGGGCATGGAGCCCGCGATGTCTGTAGCCTTGGAAATGCCCGATCTTCCGCCCGACGATCTTGTGCAAGCAGCCCTTGCCCGGCGCAGCCTGCACGAGTTCGTCAAACAGGCGTGGCACGTCTTGGAGCCCTCAACGCCGTTCGTTGACAATTGGCATATCAAGGCAATTTGCGACCATCTTGAAGCCGTGACAGAAGGCCGCGTCCAGAATTTGCTGATAAACATCCCGCCTGGACACATGAAGTCAATGCTGGTCTGCGTGTTCTGGCCGTGCTGGGTATGGCTCAAAAGCCCCGGAAAACGCTGGCTGTTCTGGTCCTATGCCGAAGACCTTGCCATCCGTGATTCCCGCAAATGCCGTGCGCTTATCATGTCGGACTGGTATCAAAAAACCTTCCGGCCAAAATGGAAACTCACGCAAGATTCTGACGCCTACCTCGCCAATGACGCCACTGGATTCCGTCAGGCGGCCGGCATGAAGGGTGGTTCCACTGGCCACCGCGGCGATTATGTTGTGGTGGATGACCCACTTAGCGTCAAGGATGCCAATTCCGACTTGGTGCGGGCGGAATGCCTGCGACTGTGGGATGAAGCCATTGCCAACCGCCTGAGTGATCCTGTAACTGGTGCCCGCGTCATCATCATGCAGCGGCTACATGAAGAAGATTTGAGCGGTCACGTTCTGGCGGAAGGTAAATGGGGCAACTGGCAACACTTATGTCTGCCGAGCCGCTTTGACCCGTCTAACAAGAGTCGGACCACGCTGGGCATCAAAATGGTTAACGGCAAGACCGTTATTCGGCAGTTTGAAGATCCCCGCAAAGAAGATTGCGAGTTGCTGTTTCCTGCCAAGTTCCCCAAATCAGCCATCGACTATGAGGAATTTCGCTTGCGGCCCGCGGCGTTTGCCGGCCAGCACCAGCAGCGCCCAAACCCCGCCGGCGGCGGCCAATTCAAAGAGGCGTGGATTCGCTGGTACACCGAAGAACAGGACCATTATGTTCTGCACGATCCTGAGCGCGGCGACCGGCGAGTCATGAAGTGCGATATTGATGACCGCTACGGCGTTGGCGATCTGGCCATGTCGCTCAAGGAAACGGCGGACTACGCCGCCCTGCTCTCGGTCGCTACCACACTGGACCATGACATTCTGCTGCTGGACCTGTTGCGGCAACGCTTGGAGCATCCCGACATCGGCCCGGCGATCAAGAGCATGATGATAAAGCGCTCGCTGCGCCGGTTCTACATCGAGAAAAAACAGAACGGCACGGCAGTCGTGCAACAGTTCGTCCGTGACGGGGTGGCGATTCTCGGACTGGAAGCTGACGGAGACAAGGTGACGCGATCCGGTCAATCGGCGATCAAGATGGAAAATGGGCACTTCTACTTCCCGAAGCCGGAAGTGGCACCGTGGGTGCTGATTCTGATTGCGGAGTTGATGGCATTCCCCAACGGTGCCCACGACGATACGGTCGATGTGTTCAGTTACGTGGGGATCGTTGATGGTGACCATTTGGAACCGATTGACGGTTTAGGTTTGGTAACGACAGGAGCTTTGTAATGGCAGATAATTTAAACATCGGAATCGGCACGGGCGGCGGCATGGTAATCGACCGGGCAATCACCAGCGGCCCCGTGGCGACCGGCGAGGCCATGCCCGACCAGTTCAGCATCTTCGCCGCCGGTCTTGGGCTGGCGGTGGCGCCATTCGGCTCGGGCGCGTGGTCTGGCGGGTATACGTCCTTCGGCTCCATCCAAATGAATGGCTACGGCGTTCCCGTGGGGACGTTCTGGAATTACGATCTGATGGACCGCAACCCAACGGTGGCGCTTTGCCAGGCGGCATCGGACGCGCCGATTCGGTCCGCGGAAATGTCCTTCGAGGGCGCCCCCGGTGCGGCCGATCAGATTGGGGCGGCGGCGCTGGCGGATTTGGTAAAAGAGGTTACGGCAGAGTTTTCCCCCCATGCAGCCGAGCGGTTGGACATCTGCCCCCGCGCTCGCGATGACGGCAACCACACTGCCGAAATCGTGTGGGAGAACCGCCCCGGCATCAACGGCCGCCCGGCGCGTACCAGCGTGAAGAAGTTTAAGACGCTGCTACGGGCTGGGCCTTGGGGCGCGGCTGGATTCCCCGGCGTGGGCAGTTACGCATCGATCATTGGCACGCAATTCATGACGGACAAGCATGGCAACGTGCTTGGCATAGAAAATCAGGGGGTGGAAATTCTCGACATGCGCCGGGTATTTCGCATCACGCACGATGATCGCGGTATCAACCCTTATGGACGGTCCCGCAAAGAGAACTACAAAAAGGCGTGGGCTCGAGCCGAACAACTTTACGACCTGCTGGAATCGGGCCTGAACATCCTTTGCCGTTCGGTCCCCTATGTGCAATGGCCAATGGGGCTGCGCGACGGCAAAGGCCAAAGCCTTGACGCCACGGCCCAGCAGAACGCTTTGACGTTTGCCAACGCACTGGCTAACGGGCAAACCGCCATCATCCCAAACCCGTTCGCCAAACATGCCGAGCAACTGATCCTTAAGGGGCTCAAGTCGGATGATGTCAACCCGTACAAACTCGGATTCATCGACACCAAGAATGACAGTGGGCAGGGCATCAGCATCCTGTGGGACAAACTGGACCGGGCTATCTGCATGGGGCACCTGACGCCGGCGCGGGCCATCCTGGAGGCCCGCACCAGCAGCAAGGCCGATTCCGAAACGCATGGCGGTGTGGCGGTCCAGATTCAAGAGCCGTTTGGCGGAAAGATTTGCCGGGAAATGAACAAGGTGGTGGATACCTACTTGGATCAAAACCACGGTCCCGCTTATGTGGGATTGGTGGTCTGCAAGATCAGCCCTATGCAGGATAGCCAACTTGGCTTGCAGCAGGACATTATCAAGTCTCTTTTCTCTGGACCGCAAGGACCGATGATGTTTCTGCGGTGTGTTGACGCTTTGAGCGTCATGGCCAAAACGGGCGTGAAGCCAAATGCTCAATTTGATGCCAACGCCATTGCCGCCGAGTTTCTGAAGCAGCAGCAGAAGGATAAAGAGGTCAACATCGGAACTCCCAAGGGCGAATCGCTGGCCCTTTCAGTGGAAGATGACGATGCCGAAAAAAAAACCAGGCGGGAGCGGGATTTGATCGCCCTGCTTCTGCTGCTGTTCGCCGATCAAAAGGCGGCACTCAAAACAAACGGAGCCCTGCCGGATGATGCCGACGGTACGCTTGCGGCACTGTTGGCGGCGTCCATGCGAGATGAGGCAGCAGAGAACGTGCAATCTGCGTTGGCGAAATACCCGGCGGCGCCTGCGGCCTTGTCGAATGCGGCCATTGATGCCGCCAATGAACGTATCACCAAGATTGCTGGCGACGTAGCGAAAGAAGTCAACGCCTCCACCCTGAAACACTGGGAGAAAAAGGGCGGCAAGGTTGATGGCAGGTGGTTCAACAAGGTCCGCGCCGGTAAGATTGCGGGCGATCAGATTTACGTCGCCAGCGTGATTGGCGAAGTCAATGGCAATAAGCAACTTGGCCTGAAAGGCTATTGGGTTTGCGTCCACGATGAAAAGACTTGCCTTGTATGTCTCGGATTTGAAGGGCGAGAAATTGATCCGATGCTTGGCCCATGGCCCACGGTTGATACGCACGGCGGTTGCCGATGCGACGTTGAATACAGATAGGAGATCGCATGAGCCGGAACAATGGCAATCGCATGGCGGTATTGGACCAGTCGCGAGCGGCGTCTTTGCCCGCTGCGGCGGTAACGCCAAACCGCAACTTCGTAAACGTCGCCGGGGAGGTGTTCAACATCGATGCCGTATCGCATATTTCCCCCGTGGGAATGCAAGACGGCAAGGGCCGGGCGCTGGAGGTGTTCCTAGTTACGGGCCGCACAATTTGCCTTCGCGCGGCCGATGCCGATTGGTTTGAATCACTGGTCGAATCGCGTTGCCAAAAGAGGGCATGATATGGCTCTTGATATGATTATGCGTGCCCCAACTATGCCGGTGGCAATTTTTAGGCGCCACCGTTGCCCGCATTGCAGCGGCACCGCAATACGCGGGTACAAGACCGACCGGGGAAATATTCGTTATTACCGTTGCCTTTCTCCCGCCTGCCGCTTCCCCTTCAAGGCGGTCTATGTTTAATTCCCACTACGGGTATTGATAGTTAAGCAAATATTTTCAGCACTTCGCATTATGTACTCCATGAGTGCGAACGCGACACCCTTATTTTTGTCCGTTGGGTCCGAAGGGGCCGCCAAGCGATATACGCTGGCTGATGGCACCCCCGTTGCCGAGTTTCGGCACGATGCAATCCAAATCGGACAGACCTACACAAGAAAGGGGTGGGCCACTCCGCTGGTCGTTACCGAAGACCGTGCAAGCCACTGGCTTACGACGTTCGACGCGATGCAGAAGAACGGCGTGGCAATGGTTGTCACCAAAGACCACCATGAAAAGAAGACCGCCGATGTCGTCATGGGCGACATGATCGGCCTTGAGCGGCATGGCGAATGGTTGCAAACCGTCCACCAAGTTCGCGGCCAGAAGAATATCGAAATTGCCGAAGCGTGCCGCCGGGTATCCATCGAAATTGAGCCCAAAGTCACCGATGGCAAGGGCAAGGAATATCAGGATTGCATCTACGCCACCGCATACGTCCCTCGCCCTGTTGTTTCCGGCCAGCGTATTGCCGCCGGGCTGGAAGACCCAGCGGATAACGAATACCACCTTTCATTGGAGAAACCCATGGCATTCGACACAGCCAAACATTTTGAGGCAATTGAACGCCTCCGCAAGCTCCCCAAGGGTTCCGTCACTGAAGAGAACGCAACCGACCACATTCTTGACCATTGCGCCCGGTATATGGGCTTGGAAACGGAAGCCGCTGCGGCCAAGGAAAAACTCACCATGGCCCTGGCCGAAGTGGACACCCTCAAGAAAACCGCTCCCCGGCAGGCCACCGCCGACAAGAAGTTCCTCTCCCTGGCCGCGCGGGTCGGCGAGGAGCGGCTTGATCGCTCCCCCAAACTTTCCCAGGCCACCAAGGACGCCCTCAAGTCTGAGCTGATCGGCGACCGGAAGGAAGGCAAGTTTTCAGCCCTGATGCTTTCCATGGAAGACCCGGAAGGCATCGCTGATACGGTTGACCGCGTGGTCAAGATCATCGAATCGAACAACCCGGTGGCGACCGGCGAGGCGACTGCTAAGCAACTCGGCTTGGAAGTTGTGCCCGCGAAGGCAAATGATGCCGATCCGGTGAAGCCCGAAGTCAAGAAAGAAAATCCCTGGTTGGCCAAGTAACCAGCGGCGGAATCAAAGACCCCGTTTCCATAAGGAGCAAAACACATGGGCACGAATTTCTACAGCCTCCCCGGCATTCGCACTGGTGGGTCCATCACGCCGCGGAACATTTTCGTTTCGAGCCAATGGAACCAGATCAACTTCGTACCGTCGTTTTACATTCTCGACGGCACCCGGACCCGCGACGTGGGGTCCAGCCCCACGAGTTTGATTCGCCCCGGCACGATCCTGGGCAAGGTCACGACTGGCGGCAAGTACCGCAATAGCGTGATCGGCCTCAATACCGCCGCCATCACCGCCACCAATACCAGCATCACGGTTAATGCGGCCGTGGCCACCGAACTGGCCCGCCTCATTGCCGCCGCCGGAGCGAGCGTCGGCATCACCATCGCCGGCCCCGCCACCACGGGCGGCACCATGCAGTCCGAAGTGGTTGCGTGCTCGGCCGCCTCTGGCACCACCCTGACGGTCGGCGCCGTGACCAACAGTTACGTCACCAAGAGCCTGATCCAGCCCGCCGATGGCAGCCAGTCGCCCCTGATCATCTTTGCCGACAACGTGTTCGGGACCGATGTGGCCGACATCAACGGAGCCAGCATCGACCAGGCCCTGCAAATGTGGCTGCGTGGAGCGGACCTACTTTCCTCGCAAATTCCGAACTTGGTCACGGACGACTTCACCAATACCGTGGAACCGTCCTGCCAGGCCTACCTCAAGAGCTTCCTCAAGAGCGGCGGCGAGAACAATGTCAGCGGCGTGGCGTTCACTTTCGACAACGATCGGTAATCAACCGCAAGCCCCGGTCTAACCGGCAACTTAACAAGGAGATTTCTCATGGGACAGACGTTACAGGACTTCTTCGCCGGCCCGGTGATGACCGAACTGGCCAACAGTGAAGCGATCAAGCGCGGCCTGCCGCTGTACATGCCCGATGGCGTTCTCACGCCGTCGCCGGAGAAGCCGGTCGGCTTGCAGATCAAGTTCAAGCAATTTAAGGGCAACCGGGCCACCGCACAGCTTGTCCACCAGGCTTCCGGTTCGCGGGAAGTCGAAGTGCTTGGCGCCAACTGGCAGTATGCCACCGCCCTCGGCACCCGCGAGCACTTCGTGGTCGATCAGGACTTCCTGTATCAACTCATGAGCGGCGTGGATTACGTCAAAATGCAGGCGAAGGCGGAATTTACCCGCCGCATGGCTGACTTCCGCGAACGCCAGGACAACCTGCGCAAGACGCTGGTGTGCTCCGCTTTCGCCAAGGGCGCCATCTACGCCGATGGCAGCGGCAACATCCTTTCGACCTCCAGCGGCGCCGTGCAGACCGTCTCGTTCGGGACTCAGGCGTTTACCAAGGCCACCAACTACCCCAACGTCTCCACCTATGCCGTGGGCGATTGGTCGAGCGCCAGCACCGACATCCCCAGTTCACTCCGCACGCTGCGGGAATCGTTCCGCGCGACCAGCAACTACAACCCGGTCAAAATCCTGTACGGGAAGGCCATCCCCGGATACCTGTACGGCAATACCGCGATGCAGGCGTACCTGAGCCGGCAACCGATGCTCAATCAGCAGTTCATGGACACCAACGAAGTGCCCAAAGGTTTGCTCGATTTCGAGTGGTTCCCGGCTTACAACAACTACTATGTCGATTCGGCCGGCACCGTGCAGCAGTGGTTCGCCGACAATCAGATTGTGGTCATCCCTGACCTGGAACCAAACTGGTATGAGTTCTTTGAGGCCGGCACCCTGATCCCGACCACCGTTGCCAGCGAGGCGCAGAACATCGAACAGTTGCTCACCAATGTCAAGGTGGTCAACGGCAAGTTCGCCTATGCCACGATGAGCACCGACCCGATCAAGCTCAAGGCGATCAGCGGCGACTATTTCCTGCCGACGATCAAGAACGGCCTGGTGGTCTGGAGCCTGACGGTTTCGTAACCGCATTGACCAAACTTAGTATCCCAAACGCCCCGTACCGTCACGAGCGGGCGGGGCGTTTTTGATAGGGCGATTATGGCCGTTACGTTTACAGATCAGCAGTTCGTGGCATTGAACCTGCCTTCAATGCCCTTAATGCTGACCAAAAACGGCGTGACCATTGCGATAGGGCAGTTTCTCGAGGCGGCAATTAATACCGCGGGCAGCAAAGAAGGCGCCCTTGGCCTGATCTTCCGAGCCTTGATGAGCGAAGACTTCATCGAATCCAAACGGCTGGATCAGTACGAGTTCAAAAAGCGTTCCGGTTTCACCTTCGTCGAGGCGGCAGAGTATTGGGAGTCTCAGGATCGCTCCAACAACCTTGTGGCGGCGGTTCCGACAATGGTGCCCGGTGGAGTTCTTGGATTGCCCTGGTGGCCGTTGCCGCCGGCGGTCAGATAAGGGATTCTCATGGGCCTGTTGGCTGACATCTCGCAAGGCGGTTTGCTGGCGGACGATATCATGTCCACCCACACCGCCACCGTCTACGCCATGCGGCCCACGGCTGACGCGGGCGGCGGTACGGTGCGGATCCCAACGGCGATTCTGAGCAACTTGGCGTGCAATATCCAGCCGCAGTTTTCCGTACAGGGTCGCGGCATCCGGCCTGATCCGAACATCGGGCGGCGCAATGAGTCGATCATTTACAACCTGTTTTCCATGACGGACCTGTCGGGCATTAATGAGGGCAACAAGGTCGTGGCGGGATTGGTTGGCAGCCCGAACATGTCGGAGTACCGGGCGATTGCTCCGGCCGATATGGGCGGGCAGGGTCGGATGTGGAAAGTGCTGATGGAGAAAATCACATGAGCATTTCCGACCAGGCCATCCCGATGCTGATGCCGCTAATGCGCGACACGATGGGCATGATTGGCGATGCAATCGTTTCGGATATCGAGGACACCCTTGATACGGCTTTCCCGATGGGCATGGAGCGTTACAGCCACCCGAGCGAAACGCCGTACCTGCGGACAGGCCGATTGTTTGTGGGCGTGCGGCACTTCACCGAAGAGGACGACTTTGCCCTGACCGAGCGGATTGTCAGCAGCCGCGCCACTGATGATGGGGCCAGTGAAAACGTGCCGTTCGACTTGGAGTTTGGCACCGATAAGAACGCCGCGTACCCGTTTATGAGCCCGGCCATGGACCGAGCCAAAGACACGATCCCGGCTATCGTGCGGGCGGGGGTGAGTCTCTAATGCAGGAACTCAGCATCGCTTATCAGAACAAATGGAAATCAGATGCCACGTTGGCGGCCATCGGGACGCCGTTTTTCAGCCAGCAACCAGAAGGCACGCCCCGCCCCTATGCCCGATTCAGTTTTGTACCCGGGCGCGGCAATGTGCATGTGATGGGCCTCAAGGATTACATCGAAAACGTCAAGATCCAGACGGACATATTCTCCGGCTCGTACCTGGACGCCCTCGCCAAGATTGAACAGGTATGCCGCATCTTCGATTACGCCTCACTATCAATGCCCAATGACGTTTGCCTCAGCGTGATACGCAACGATCCGCCACGGTGCTCCATGAAATACGACAACGACAATAACGAGCTGTACCACGCATTGTGCGTGCATGAATTTCGCGTTCAACGGTCAACCAATTAAAGGAGTTTTTTCATGGCCAACACGCTTAGCGGGGCAATGTTCCGCATCTCCCTCAACGGCAGTGTGACTGCCCCGGCCGGCGCCAGTGTGGCCCAACTCACGGCCGCCACCAACGCCGCCCTCGCCACGGCGATTGCCAGCGGGACCGGCAACGGCCAGGCCAATGCCATCGTGTCGTACGCTGGCACAGTCTCCACCGGCACCCCGGTTACGGTGGATCTGTGCGGATTGGCCGGGCTGGTAAACCCGACCCTGCTGACTGGCATCAAAGCCATTTTGATCCAGAACCAGAGCCAGACGGTGGGCCAGGACCTGACCTTTGGCGACGTATCCGGCGTTATCACCAACGAATGGACCGCCCCGTTCGGTACTGCGGCTGGAGCCATCATCGCCCATGCGGGCAGTGCGGCCGGGCAGCCCCTTGGCGCCATCGCGATGCAAAGCCCCATCGGCTACGCCGTGGACGGCAGCCATCACCTGTTGACCGTCACGGCGGCGGCCGGGACCAACGTGCCGTTCCAAATCGACATCATTGGAACCGTGTAACCTGACCAACCATCACTCTTTCATGGAGATTTCCCATGGCTGACGACACCCTAACTGGCCTGACGGCCAACTTCACGCTCCCCAGCGGCATGACCGGAAAGATTCGCCGCTTCAACGGACGCAACAGTTTCCGTTGGAAGGACTCGGAAGGGTTCTCCGACAACGGGTTCCAGACGGGCAAGATTACCGGCCAGGGCATCAACGGCGCGGTGTCGGGCTTCGTCAAGGGCTCCGCGCTGGGCTTTGGCAACACGTTTGAAAACGTGAGTGTCACGCTGATTGCCGACACGGGCCGCCAGCAGCAGATTACCGCGACGTTCACCGATATCGAGTGGGGTGCCCAGGTGGGTGAACTCACCACGTTTGCGTGTAACTTCCGCAGCAACGGCATCTATGCGGCCGGCAGCGTTTAACCGGCCCCTGTAACAAAGGAATCTCATGGCTCCGACTGACTTTCTGGACGCCGTTGACGCCCCGATCATTGAAAAGATCGGCGGCGTTGACGTGACGTTCCCCGTTCTGGATGAGGACGACCTGATCGAAATCCTCACCGCCAACCGCGCCAAGGATGTGGCGGCATTGCAGGAGCAATGCGATGAGGCCAAGGTGGAACCGCAGGCCCGGGCATACATGCTGGCCAAGGAACGGCGGAAGCCGCTACACCCCTACAACGCACATGACTACTTCGTGCAGGATGTTGACGGTACGCGGTGGTGCCTTCTGCGCTCGCTCAAGAAGGGCGGCATGACGGAAGCGGCAGCCAAGGCGGTGCTGGGCAAGATGTATGGGGACCAGAAGCGGGCATTGGCTGCCCGGGTGGCACATATCATCGAGCCCCGGAGCGTTGCGGCGGCGGCTACTGCGGCGGCGAAAGCAGCCAACAAGACGCTGGGCATGGGCGATGCCGGGCAGGTGGCTCCCAAGCAGCCTGTGGGCATGGGGGAGACCCCGGCAAACCCTCCAGCGCCCGGAGCGAGCGTTTCGACTACCTGATGCTCCATGATCTGGCGTTCTACTACCCGGGCATGAACTGGCGGAAGAACAGCCACTTGCTGAACATGCGGCTCTTGCAACATGGGATTTGCCGCGGGAAGGCCCCGGACCTGATGGAAGAGGCGCGGGCGGATGCTGAGGCGTTGGCTGAGGAATTGGCACTAGAGCAAATGGGCGTGAACCATGTCGGCTGGTGATCTTGGCAATCTCTGGTTCTCCATCCTCAATAAGACGGAAGCCACCGTTGCGTCCGTGAAAGACGCTGAGGATCTGGTCAACGCGTCCATCGACCGGATGCAGGCCAGGGCCAACACGCTAAACATCGGGCTGGGGATGGGTGGCGGGGGCGGCGGTAGCGGGTTTGGGGGATTCAACAATAACGGCGGCGGTACTTCCGTGGGCGCTACCGGCACGCCGGGGTATTCCACGGGCAACGCCGGGGGCTACAGCGGTTTCGATTTTAGCGGCGGCATGGGCGGAGGGGTCGCGGCGGAAGTCGATAACCTGAAAAATGCAGTAAATGCGGCGCAGGAATCCGCGCGGGCCAGCGTGGCGGCTACGGCCGCCGCCGTGGCAACAGCAGCGGCGTCGATGGGTGCCAACACGGCGGCGGCCACGATGGAAATCGAGGCCATCAGCCGACGGCTTCAAGTGTGGCGGGCGGAAGCTGGGGGGCTTTCCGATGGGGCGCAATGGCGCCCCGACGATGTGATTGATGCGGAATGGCGTCCTGTCGGGCCGAGACTGCTGGGTTCGGGGGAACCGCCCGACGAATGGGCGAGCATGCCCCAACGGGGCTACAACGCCAACGAAGACGATGGCGGCGGAGCGGGGGGGGCGACTGGTGGTCGCGGTGCTCGTGGCGGCAACGGATTGCGTGGAATCCGCGCCATTTTCATCGCCCATGCGGCGGGCGCGGCTATCGCGGCAGTGGAGTCGCTGGTAACGGAGGAAATTACATCCGGTCGTGATGTGGACGTTGCGGAGGCGGGTAATGATCCGGCTTCGGGCGTCAAGGCCGCGCTCAAGGCGCATCAGGCGGAAATGGGGGCGTTGCGGTCCATTCCTATTGTTGGCGCTCCGCTGGCGGGGCTACGGGATCTGTACGACACGGCCAACGGCATGAGCGCCGCCGATATTGAACGCGACATGAACATTCAGACCCAGGAACAGAAAGCCCAGCAGGCGGTGCAGATCGAGCAGACTCGCACGCGCAACGAAGCGATCAACATGGGCGCTACCAATGATCCTTTGATGATGAATTACCTGCGATTGCAGGAAAATGCCCGTACTGAGATGACGGAGCGTGCCAAGCCGTTCACTGAGCAATTGAATGCCGTAGGTGCAGCAGAAGCGAACGAAATTAATGAACTCCCAGAAAAGAGGATGTACAGTTTTGAGAAAGAGGACTATGTAGACGTTCCAGAGATAGCCCAAATCCATGCAAGGGCGAACGCGCAACGGAACAGCATAAAGCAAGAACAAGTCAAGGACCAAGCCGAGCAGCAGCAGATTTTGGACATGAAGAGCCAATCTGAACTTGATGCCATGTCCACGCGCGATCGCGCCGAAGCTATGCAAACTGGCGTCTTACGGTCGAGCGTTTCCGGCGATACTTTTGATGCCATACGGCAGAAGATTGCTGCTGAAAACACGCAGCGCCGTGGCGCCCTGCAGGCTGACGTAACCAATGCCGACATCGAACTGCACGCCCATCCTGGCGCGTTGACGATGCGTGCCGATCAGGAATCTCGCAGCCGGCTGAATGAGGAGGAAGAACAAGCCAAGCAGCGAGTCGCCTTAGGCGAACGTCAGATTGATTTGATGCGGCTCAAGATCGTGGCCGAGACAGATGATCTGAATGCGGCGGCTCAAGAGTCGGTGCTGCGGGCGCAGGGCGCCGGGCTGGCGGCGAAAATGATAATGGCCCAGCAGCGGACCATTGACGCACAAGCGGAACTGGCCTATGCCAATGCGGACTTCGCCAATAATCCCAGCGAGGCGGCGCGGCTGGCGGTACAGCATGCGCAGGCTGGCGTAGCGGCGGCCGGCGCCAATGAGCAGGCGATTCAGATTACTGAGGCGTATGCGGCACAAAATCAGGAGGATGAGCAGCACACCATGGCGCGGCGAGCCAATGTGGCTACGGGCAATTATGGCGGATTATCTGCATCCCTCGATAATATCAATGACTGGGAGAAACGCCAGATCCGCGATACGCTCCAACAACGGATTGCCAACATGAAAGCCAAGGATATTGAGGACGATCAAGGCTTGGCGCTCACGGATGAGTCGTACGAAGAAGATGCCCGCAAACAAATCGCAGACGAGGCCTACAGTAAATGGGTAGAAGCGGGGGAGCAACAACGCCGCCAAACCGAACGCCTCGACATCATGGGCCTGCGTGACCAATCCGACCTTGACGCGGCCAAGATCAAGAATCCCGGTGGGCGCCGCGCCAAGCAGCAACAGGGGGCCGATCTTGAGCAAGCCCAAAGCGCCATCGAGGCCATCAACGAGCAAGGCGACGATGACCTGCGCGACAAGATGCGGCTGAACGAGATTCTGGTGCTGCAACGCGAGCAAGAGGATCTAAAGCCCAAGGGTGCCCCATTCTCTGTTGCGGGCGACCCGTTCAGTGCCATCGCGCGTGGACTGGCGGGGCATGTGGGCGGAGCAGACTCCAAGGATGAGATCCAACGCGAAACGAACGTGAAGCTCCAAAGGATCATTGAACTTCTGCAAGCCACTACGCATGGCAAGGTCAGTACCGCCATCTTCGGGAGTCGAGGTTGATATGGCCATTGTGGTAAAACCAGATTTAATTCGCCCTAGCCGAGCCGATGCCAATTTAACAGAGTCGAACATTTACCGAATTTTTGAGGTTTCCGGCTTGCATGATGTGCCCCCGGAATCACGCCAAATTGCTGCTATGAATGCACCGGGCGTGCCTTCTATGCTTGAGCCGTATCCTGACCCAACTTTTAAAGGCGTGGTGGTTGAGCGCAGTACGTCAGATCCAGCCTATGACGTTATGAACGTCATCATCAAATACCAATGGAAGTTGTACCCATCAGCGTACCTGAAAACCGTGGGCGGATCGTTGCGGCAGATCGAGTGGTGCACCAACGGCAAGGGCAATCCAATGTCGCTGGTCTACTCGCCTGATGGCGACGTGACGTGGACTTCGGACCCGAACGACAAGGGTACGTTCACCACGACCGGCACCGCATTGCGCCAAGGCGGCATCTTCCACCGTACCATCCTGAGCGGCACGGTTGGATACCGCTTCCTCGAAATCCTTGACCCGGAGTTCTTCAACCTCAACTTCGCCGGATGCGTAAATAAGTTCCAGTGGCGCGGCTACGCACCGCGCACGCTTATGATCCTGCCCGTAACGGGTTCCAGCCATGACAATGTGTGGTACGACAACCAGTACACGATTCACTACCGCCCTGAAACGCACGACGAGTATGTATTCTACAAGGATGAGGATGGCATCATACCCTACAAGGTGGCGGCGGATGTGGTGGTCGATGGCTCGCGTTTTGGTGGCAATGGCTGGGTGCGCATCCGTTCCGCCCTTGAAGTGGATTTCTCCGTTGTGTTCCCCGGCATCGAGCCAGGGGTTAAAAATTACGGCATGATCCCGCCCGTCATGAATTGATCGGATACGTCATGGCCCTCCCCAATATTCCAACCCCCATTTCCAACGTGCCAGAGTTTGACGCGCTGGCCGACATGCTGGCCAAGCATGTTGACCGCACAAATGCATACCTGCCCACGATGGGCGGCCCGGGTCAGCTTGTCGAGTCGATACAGGGCGGCGGATCATCGGTATCACGGCCAAAAGAAGTTTCGCCGTTCCCTTGGAAGCTGGCGGTGCTGTTGCGCCAAGGCCCTAATAGCGAGCCGGATTATGCCGACCCGCGGTACTGGTTCAAGTTCGCATTTTTGCATCAGGAAAAGGACGATCTTTGCACTTCGATGGCCAACGCGGAAAAGGAAACCGATACCGAAGCCAAGATCTTCACCGCCACCAACATTGACGAATTGACCGGCCCGCTGGCCGTGAAGTCCTCAACGCCGGGCGACAACGACCCGCAACCCATGGGCACGCACCTGTTGCGCACCGATGGCAGCCAGTACGTGTTCGTGCGCCAGATGGCTTCCCGCAACGCCGATGGCACGGCCGTTCTGCATTGGGTATTCCAGCACACCATACCGGCCATGTTTGCGAGGGTGGTATGCTGTGGTCCTTGCGGGTGCAGTGCCGATCCGGACTTCATTACCAACCAATATTGGGGCCAGATGCTGCTGGTTTCCAACAGTGACGGCAACGCCAAAAGTCCGCTGAAATTCATCAACGCCCCGAAAGTCCCGCACTACTGCCCGGGCGACGATACGACATCACCGCCGCCGTTGCGCGATTTCATCGTGCCGGTCACCAACATGGCGGAAGAAAATCAGCAGACGCATTTCGTGCGTCCGGGAACCATCGTTCCGGTCTGGCCAATTTGCGACAGCGGAACGCCGCCCATGATTCGCTGGTACACCGCCTACATGGACGAAACCGATACTGGCCATCGCTGCCGGGGCGAATTGAGCAGTCAACAAAGTTCTCAGCAGAGCAGCCAGCAAAGTTCCGAGCAATCTTCGGAGCAAAGCAGCGAGCAGAGTAGCGAGCAAAGCAGCGGCCCATCGTCTCAGCACTCGCAACAGAGCCAGCCGTCGCATCAATCGCATGCCCCGAGTGAACAGAGTTCCAAGTCTACGGCCATCGTGCCGGCCACTTGGAGTAAGACCGGGTATGCGGCCTTGTTCATCGCGGAATCGCCGGAAGTGCGGTTCGATGACGTGCTGACCGTGCAGATTCCGCAGAAGAATTGCCGGATCACCATCGATCCGCGGTTCGTTGAGGTATGCGAACCCGGCAGCGTGCAAGTGTGCGGCGCTGTGGCAGATTGCCCGGTGGCAGTGGGCGCCGTGGTGAAGGGCGGCAAGGTGCATGTCCGGTTTGGGCGCCAAGCCAAACGGCGATTGACGCTGACGCTGCGCTTGACGGGCATCCGCAAGGGCTTCTCTGATTTGCGGTTCCCGAGCAGAACGCCGGAACAGTTTGCAGCCAATGAAGCTTTCATCCGCAGCGCGTACCCAGGGGAAAAGGTATGACCGACCTTGGTAGTTCTAAATCCTATTCGTCCGTGACGGAATCCTCGGCCCATTCCCACCAATCGAGCGTGCATAGCCACCAGAGCAGTCATCCCCACAGCAGCCAGCAGAGCATTCAGAGCGGCAGCAGCCAACAAGCGAGTTCTCAGCACCACGTATCGAGCCAGCATCAAAGCTCTGGACACGTCGGGAGTTCGCAGCACCTTCCATCGAGCCAGCATCAAAGCTCTCAGCATATCAGCAGTCACCAGAGTAGCGGGCCATGCACATGTCCATCGAGCCCCCCAGCGACGATTCAAATGACGGCATGGACGCAAGACATTTCCTTTGCGATAGCGGTTGGCGGACCCTACCTGCTGTACAACCACCAGACCCTCAACGCGACAGCAACTTTGACATGGAATGCCGCCTTGTGCCAGTACGAGGGCAGCATTTCCGTGCACAACTCTACGAAAAACACTGACGGGTCATCCTGTCAGGAGATTGACCAGACGATAGCCATCACCATTGGGTTGGATTTACCGTCCTGCCGGTGGCGACTCTCCGGGCTGTCATGGATCACGTCCTCGACATCGAGCCCATCGAGCGCCTGGACGTGGGCCCATTATGACACCTTCACCAACTCACTCTGCGGTTTCGCGGGATATGGGTTTTCGTACCAAACCGGGACGCTCGTTCTGACATGAAGATGATCCACCATTTTGGAGATGCGCCAACCTACGGGACACCCGAACAGGTGACCTATGGCCCCGGCGTGCCGATTCCCCCAAAGCAACCGTACCGCCCCGCACCGTCTCCATGGCAGACCGACCCGGCAGTAAAGGCTCGGCGGGTGGCGGAAGTTATGGCCATCTGCGGGGCCTGTGAGCATTTAGGCGAACGGCGGTTCGCTGACGATCACGCGCACTGCCGGCGCTGCGTCAACTGCAACGGCGCCCATCGCGTGCATCTTATCGAGGGGCTCTGCCCCATGGGCAAATTCAGCGCCTTGGGGTCCGTACCGGCGCCGCCTCCAGCCGACCAACTTTCAGACCGAGAACAGGCCAACCGGCTGCTCTGCTACGATTGTGACCACCGGGACCGGCGCAATTGCATCGACCATCGGCCCTGTGTGGACCGCGCCGCGGAGAACACCTGCCCGAAGGGAAAATTCGGAGCCCCGCCGGCGAAGGCCGCTGGCCCCATGCCGCTTTACCATCCTGATGGCCGAACGGTCCAGATACAGGGGCTGTACCGCGGCCGTAGCGCCTTCCTGATCTGCGGCGGTCCTTCATTCAAAAAGCTGGACCACAATCTGCTGCGACAGCCGGGCATCCTCACGATGGGTGTGAACAACAGCGTGCGGACCTTCCGGCCCAACATCGCCACCCACGTTGACCAGTCGGATCATTTCATCCGGTCGATTTACCTCGACCCCCTGATCATGAAGTTCAGCCCGCGGGGCCTGCTGGGGCAGCGGCTTTTCGACAGCGATAAGTGGGAGTGGACTGACCAGCGCATCCAGGACAGTCCCAACCTGCTGGCCTATGACCGGGACTTGGGACCGAAAGGATCCGCGACCCCTGTTACCAACTTTCTCACGTCGCCAGCCATCTGGTGGGGCACCGATGGGGAAGCGGGCCGATCGGTCATGTTCGCAGCCGTCCGGATCCTGTACGAGTTGGGCATCCGCCGTATTTTCCTGTTGGGAGTGGATTTCACCATGTCAGCCGACTATGGATACCACTTTGACCACAAGCCCAGCGATTCCAGCGTCCGCGGCAATAACGCGAGCTACCCGGTGATCAACCGGCGATTCACGGACCTACGGCCATACCTCGAGCGCCAAGGCCTGCAGGTGTTCAATTGCAACCCTGAAAGCAAGCTTAAGGCGTTCCCCTTCCTTAAATATGAGAACGCGATCGCCCTGGCCAGGGCCGAGTTTGGTAACATCGACGTGGCCAGGGAACGCACGTCGGGCCTGTACACACAGGAAAAGCCTAAGGCCCCGGAGGTGGCAAAACCGACGCTTCCTGCATTGGTGAACACGGCGGAACGGGTTGCCGATATTGCCATCACAAAAATAGCCCTGCCAGAGGATGCCCCCTACAACATGGCCGTGCTGCGCCTGGGCCCGGACAGGCTTATAGGTGCTTACCGCTCGGGACTCAACCGCAGGAACCCCATTGCGGCAATCGATCTTAACGGGGCCTTGGGGGCAAGCCGCGATTCCTGGCGGGTGCTCGGCCTTGAGCGCAACGACGATCCGCGATTGGTGGCGCACAACGGCGATGTGTACATGTCCACGAGTTGCTGGGAGAATGGATTTTCCACCGAACGCATCAAGTTGTGGAGGCTATCTTCCGATTTTCAGTCGGTGGTGCCGGTGGCCCATTTTAACAAGATTGAAGATGATCCGCTTTACGAGTTGGTTCACGAAAAGAACTGGGTGCCGTTTTCCTCGGACGGCCGGCTTTATTTCATTCAATGGATGCAGCCCCACCGTATCTTGGAGGTGCGCGGCGATAAAGTTCACCTTGTGGCCGAAAACGACTGGAAATGGCCAGCGGGATGGTCCACGGCATTTCGATACGAATTGCGTCTGAGCGCGCCGCCGGTGCGCATGGCCGATGGCGACTTTCTGGGGACGTTCCACACCTATACAAAGGGCAACGGCGGCTACCACACCGGCTTTTACGTGTTTGAGGGGCGATTCCCGTTCCGCATTTTGAAGATCTCCGCGGCGCCGGTGATGACGCCCGCCCACGCGCCGGGGCGCTGCCCCAATAAGCGGCCGGGGTGCATATTTATCAATGGCATGGTTATCGACGGTACCCGCGTGACTGTTACGGGGGGCCAGAATGATGTCGCCTGCGTGGCGATTCCGTTTGAGTTACCCACACTGTTGGCTCAGATGTCACCGGTAGAGTCTGTGGAGCCGATCCACATTTCCGAGCCGCCCCGCATCATGGTGGCGACGGCCACGCTGAGCCGCGCGGATTTGCTCAACGCCAACTATGCCCAGATGGCGGCCAACCTGCGCCCCGGGGACCGGCTGCTGATTCTGGACAACGGCCGCCAGAACATACGGCTACCGGCCGGGCCCGGCGTCGAGATCGTTACGGCGGAGGCTAATGTCGGAGTGTCGGCCGCGTGGAACTTTTTCCTGCAAAGGGCCTTTGAGCGGGACAAGTTTGACGGGCTGATCATCCTGGGCGATGACATCAAATGGGACACCTATCGAATTGAGGCCGCGCGCCGGCTGCTGGTGGAACGGCCGGACATCCATTTATTTTTGTCGGGCAGCGCCTTCGACATCCACATGCACCGCCCGGAGACCTATCAACGCGTCGGACTTTTTGACGAGGCATTCTCCCCGGCCTGGTGCGAGGATGATGATTACGCGATGCGCGTGATGGTCGCGGGCCTGCATTATTGGCGTTTCCGGCAGATGAATCCCTTGTCGGGGAGCGTTCATGGAGGAACGGTAAAGGCCCTTCCTTATGGCGTGGCCCGGGCGCGGTTCGCGGCCAAATGGCCCGAGGATCCGCGGTTCGGCATCAACTACGCGCAATACGGGCATTACCTCTCGAACATCGGACTGCCCGACATGAGCCGCCGCCGCGTGGTGCCCTTGCCGGATACCAGCATGCGGAAAATTATCGATGGGTTTAACGCGCGGCATTTGCCAGGACTTGGCGCTAGCGCTTTGGCGTGAGGGTGATCTCGGCGCTGGCGCCATGATCAAACGTGCCCTTGAACGCGCCGCCGACGGGAACGAGCGTTGCCGGGCCGCGCTCGCCGTCAAGCACCAGGACGGCGCGGCCGTCTTTGGTTTGTACGCTCCAACTCTTTTCCCAGCCACCAACGCCATTACCGAGCCTGCCGTCCCGTAGGAGTTCCAACTCTTTACTTCCGGAGCCACGGAGCGCATAGACGAACCGCCGGCAGCCGAGGACTTGCTCGCGCAGGGCCTGCTCGTTGGCTGCGTCATTGGCGGCATTCGGCTGCGCCGCCTTGATCTGGCTGAAGATCCGCACCACTTCGTCGGTGGCGCCGTTGCTGCTGGCAATCTTTAATGCCGCCTGCAGGTCCGACAGGTACTTGCGGTCAGCAGCCGCCACGGCAGCATCATAGGCTTCCTTGGCCCGCTTGAGGGCGCCATCATGGGTTGCCATGGCTTGAACGGCCGCGGGGCTCTTGGGGGCATCTGGCGCGGCGTCAGCGGCAAGGCAGGCGGCGCCAACAATGATGATGGCCAGCGTTGCGAAACAAAGCCACGCTCGCACATAAATGGAAACGGTACGCATAGGGTTGCTCCTTTCTCGGATTTGTGAACTTATCATGCCCGGGGGCTGGCGGTGCCGTCAAGGCTGCGTTTTGTTCTGCATTTCGCCCGCCAACTTCAACAGCCGATCCAATTCCTGATGCGCGTTCGTTGCTGCGCGCATTAACTCATGTGCATCAATTATACCGCCCAACTTTTGCACAACAATCCTTACGCCGGGATTTTCACCGTAAATCTTACGAGATCGAATGTCCACCGTCAGGCAGTCGTCGCGCCACAAAATGCCCGTGCAAGCGTCCTCGGTGCTGCGCGCCAGCTTGAGCGCGTCCGGCTTGCTGGTGTGGTACTGCGGTGCCGATGCTTTGAGAACGCCCATGTTGCGGCCCGACCCGTAATGCCCCTTGGGCCGCGGCATGGTAAAAATGAACCGCACTGACAGGGGGCAATCCAGCGGGTCGCCAGCGTATTGCTTCCGCGCGAAGAACGCCACAGTCTGCTTCCACTCAGGGTTTTTCTTGCAGGCGTCGCGCGTCGTGACCAGCGGGCGGCCGTTGACCATCACGATGGCGCCACCCTTTCGGCGAATGACGGTGGCGGTTTTTGATCCACCCGGTTGCGCGATGCCGGGCACAAAGATGTCAATGACGGCGCCGGGGTCGGTTGGTGTTGCAGCCTCGACGGCTACCGGCTTCACCACGGGCCGGGACGGGGCCAAATTTGCCACTTTACGGGGTGTGGCCAGACCGCGGCGTTCAATGAACTCGCGAACCGATGGAGGCAGGGTTGACATGGTGGTGGTCATAACGTCACCGCCATCCAAAGCCTGACGCGCCCATAGGGCCTGCTACGCGACAGCCCCATTTGCTCCAGCGCCACCAGGCGGTTGCACATCGCCTCATTCTTGCAGCCCATAAGGCGCGCCAGATCGGCGCCGCTGAGCGGTCCCTTGATATTGCGCAGCAGCGCCAGCGTGTCGAGCCAGATGCCCGTGAGTTGAATTCTGCCGGTGCCGTGGCAGCGGCCGCACTTGTGGTAGATGGGTTTCATGGCTGCACCTTCCCGTAAAGTGTTTCATTTGCCAGCCGATAGCATCCTTGCAGGGCGTCAATATCGTCGCCAAACCCCTGCTTTTCCCCGCACGCCCATGCGCGGATGGTTTCCAGTGAATTCCGAAGCTGGTCACGCTCGGCCATCATCTGGTCATAGCCAGCCACACGCTCCAATGGCAAATCTAGTCGGTTCCGCAGCATTGCGTTGCGTTTGACCATTTCGGCTTTCTCCGCTTCCGCCTTCGCCAGCAGCCCTTTCATGCGGTCCATTTCCGTTTGGTTGCGGTCTATCGCTTCGCCAAGATTGGCAAAGTCCTGCGCGAGACCGCGCAGCGCCGCGGCGACTTCCGGGAAGGCATCTAACTCCGGGTCATTGCAGACGGCATTAAGCTCGGCAAGGTCGGCTTTGAATTCAGGGGGCATGGTGAGGTTCCTTTCGCTTTTCATCTTTCGCTTCCCGCTTGCCGTACACCACGCCCTCATGAATGGTTTGTAGTCCGCTTACCCTTTTGTCGTGGCGGACTATTGCGGCAACAGGTAGCGGCACACCCTTCCAATCCAGCCAGAATGCTTGTGCATCGGCAGTTTTCATGCTCTTAGTCGGACGGCAACGGCCGCAGTGTCCGGCGATGGATTCGACATAGAAGCACGCGTCTAGACCGCGATTTTGCAGCAATTCGCGGGCGTCTCGTAACGTTGCCCGCCGGGATGTTGCGGGGCATCCTCGCCGGTCGAATATGACCAACTCCGGCGGATCATCATCGTCAAAGCAAATGAACCAATCCGGATTGCCTGGCTCGCCGATGTGAGGATCATCGTAAAAATACCCATCGTCGGCGATAACGAATGTCGATACCAAACTCATTTTTGCACCTTATTTTTGAACTTTGGCAGCACCGGCCGGGCCAATCCACTGCCGCCATTGGCCACGATGCGCGCCACTGTGGCGGGTACGGATGATGCTGGGATGCGCGTGCTCATTTACCGCCGCCTTCCTGCATGTCATTTGGCACCTCCACGCCTGCGGCCAGCACGATCCGAAAGTCTCTATCGGTGCTTCCGGGAGATGCTCGTATCCTCTCAATCCATCGCTCCGCGAGAGACCGCGTTGGCATGGCGTAAGCGTCCTCCTCGTGCGATCCCCATCCTGGGCAGTTCTCTGCACCAATTCGCATAGTTCCGATGAAATACAAGCCGCCCGAATCTTGAATTAAGAACATTCCCTTCGCCGGTGGCCTGTAGTAGCTGGCGCGGTTCATGGTCACTCCTCCTGTCAATTTTGTATGAAACTTATTCCAAATGGCACTCTTGATGCTCCTTCAGTAATTCGCACATTTTCGGCCAGAACATCACGTTATACGCATCGCGCATAATCGCATATCAAGCATTCCTCGTGGTTTTGCTCTTAGCAGTCATTGCCTTGATCGCCGCCATCGCCGCCGCTTCGCAGAAGGCACGATGTGGGGCAGACATCTGGATTTCCTGCGTACTGGTCCATGTACCGCCGTTGCGGTTGACGGCTACGCTCACGTCAAACTTGTCGAACCGCACGGCGACCATGCCGCCGTCGCTCAGGTACGCGATCAAGTCCAGGGCCGGCGACTGTGCCGACGAATAGCACGGAACGAGAATCGCCGGAAACTTCCCGGCCAGCACGTCGGCCACGCTCGCCTTGCGCACCTCCTCGGAGACGTGCGGCGGCAAGCCGGTGTAGCCGATGCCGCTGCCAAGTTCGGCAACCTCGCGCCAGCCGAGCAATTCGGCAATCCAGGCGTCCAGACATCGGCCAGGACGATGGGCGGCGGCACGCAATCGGCATCGCGGGCAGTTGGCGGTTTGGAGTGATGCCATGATCTACCCTTTCGGAATGGTGCGCGTGATGTTTTGTGGGACCGTGAAGGATCGCCCGTCGGTGGTGTCCGTGGTGCCAGGCAGGATGTCGCCGAGATTGCTGGCCCCATTAGGCACGCCAAGCCGCTCGGTTAGGTGATCAACGAGCTTCACCACGTCTTGAAACATTGCCTCGTGCTTCAACGACAAATCTTCATCGTCGTTGATCGCATCCACTATCGCCTGCCGCAGATACGGCCAGTCTGGCCAGGATGAGTTCATGGGCATTCCCTTTCGTAAATCTTCCGCATGGTCTCCAACTGTCTGGCCGTCGGTGGATAGCTCTGGTGTGAAATGTCATCCAAGAATCCGGCATCCCACTTCGATAGGCCATCGTCCTGGATGAGCAGTTCCGCCAGCATCTTGCGATTCTCTCCGGTCCACACGTCGGAAATGTTCATTGCCATTGCGTCCTCACTTCGCCTCAAACGGCTCAGCCCGCAGTTCGCCCGCGTCACACTGGGCCGTGATGACGGTTACCTTGCGGCCGCGCACGTGGTCAGCAATCAGCCGGCGGTTTACCGGGTCGAGTCCTTCCCATGCTTCCTGGGCCAGTGGGATAAGGCCGCGTTCCCCAACGGCATCAATCGCTACGTCGAGGGCGATCTTCCACCGTTCACCGGCCGACAGGTCGTTAAAGAACGTCTCGCCGCGCTTCGTGGTGGTCACCAACCTGCCATCCTTCACGCGCAGCCCCTGGCCAGCCACGGCGCGGCTCAGCACGTCATCAACCCCCTTGGCGGCCGTGCGGAGTGCATCGGCGCCGTTGCGATGCTGCTGTTCCTGTTTCTGGTAGCCGTCAAGTTCGGTTTGCTTGCGCTGGGCATCGCGGATCTTGACGCCGTTCATCACAGCGGCATGGGCGGCGCCAAGGGCCTTTTCGGCGGCTTTCATATCCTTGGCGGTGGGCCCCTCGACCGTGTTGGCGTTCAGGGCGGCGCGGAATTGCGCGATCAACTGGTCATGAGCCTTGGCGGCCATAGCGTTGCCAGCGGACTCACGGAGCGCATCCGACGCCCTTTCCTCCGCACGTTCAGCCAACTGGAGCGACTTCCGGGCTTTCTCTGTGGCGGCCATTGCTTCAGCAAGTGCTGCTGATGCTGAATTGTAGGCCGCAATCGCGTCTGCCGTGGCCGGCCCGGTGTATTCGTCAATAGCCTTGTCCAACTGGGCCTCAGCCCGGGCGCGTGCCTGCTGGGCCAGGGTGGCGGCCTTCTGTTGTTCCTGCATGCGTATCAGCGATGCCTGCGAGGCTTCCAGGGCGCTGCGAAGTTTGGATTCGTCGGCTTCACCTTGCAGGTCAATTCCCTCGATCGCGGCACGGGCGGCCGTGGCGGCGCCTTGGGCCTGATCCGCCCTGGCTTCATACTGGCGGGCCGCTTCATGCAGGTCAGCCTTCACGCGGGCGGCCATATCCACAATGTCGCCAGCTTCCCGGGTGGCCTTCTGGGTGCATTGCACCATGGCGTTCCCTGCCAGCAGGCCGGCAAACAGTTTGAAATCTGCTTTGGTGCCAGCCAGAGAAAGAATGCTCTTTATCCTCCGCGCATCGGCAGCGGCCGGGTCTTTCAGCTTGGGGTCCACCAAGTCGGCTATGCTCAGCCGGTCTTCCAGCGAAACGACCTCCAGTTCGCCCGTGTGGGTCGTGCGGTTCGAGAAACGGACAGTGGCGCCAAAGCCCGAGACTTCCGCAGGGGCTTCGGCGCCTTGGCGTTTGTTGAGGGTCCCATTGCCCGACAAGAGCGTCTGGACGGCGTTGAGAGCTTGGGTCTTTCCTGCGCCGTTGCGCCCGCGCAAAATGACAATGCCGCCTTCGGGGTCAACCGGAATGCTGACCGGCTTGGCGATCGGGCCTACGTTCGATACGGTTACGGTTGCGGTCATGGGAGGTTTCCTTGCTTTACATTTTGGACAGAAAACATCGCATTACTTAACATGCACTAGCGGCTTCAAGGGACTCGTTTTGTCAGGAGCCATATCGTGATAATGCCAAATGCAATCAGGCCGCTGAAAAAGTAAATCGGGTCGCGAATCACGAAATTAGGCCGGTCGTTTCTCGGATCGCCCGGTGGGTAATTGAATCCCATGAGAGGTTCCTTTCGTAAAAGTGCGCCCCGTTTGGGCCGGGGCCACGCCACCGGGCTTTTCACCCGATCTGCGACGAATTAAGCGGCAGTCGTCACCGCATTCACTTGACAGATTCCCGTGCCGCGATCACCCTTTCCAGCACTCGCATCCGCTTGGCAAATCCTTCGATTTCCTCGGCGGCCTTGTGAACGATGCCTGACGTTTGGCCGATGCTCCTGATGGCGTCGTACATATCACTAATTGGCACATCGCATCCAACGCGAATGGCCGGGCAGCCGGGCTCGTTGGCCCAGTAGAACCCCATTATTTTTACCACTTCCTGTTCTGTGGCTTCGATAAAAACCGTGTCGTTTCCCCTTGCAATAATCTTCATGGGCTTCCTTTCGTGTTAAAAAAAATGGTTGCAGGCTGGAATCGAACCAGCGGCCTTGGCGGCAGGTCGTAACCATTACGCAACATTTCTACTGCGTGCTCCGAATTGAACGGAGCCGGGCTTATTGGCGGACAATAGCCTCGCCGCTTGCTACCGCCTGTGATGCTTTTACCACAGGCCGCCCGAGATACCCGATTATGCCCCGCGGACCACCGCGGACTCTGCAACGCTATTCGGTTTTCAAAAGCCCCGGGCGTGGCCAAGTGCGGAGCACGCCGGGGAAGTAACTGTCTACTTCGCGGATTTCTCCAACTGGCTCAACTTCACGCCGTAAACCAGCGGACGCAAAACGTCGATGCTCTGGCCGGTGATGCTGGCGATGCCGCACATCGCCTTGGCGCTCTCCAGTTCGGACGGCGCGATCTTGGCCAGGAACTTCTCGGCATCCTTCGCGATCTTCATGCCGGCCGCGAATTCTTCGGCCTGCACTTCCAGCACGCGGTGCGATTCGGCGGCGGCCTGCTCGGGGTCAACCGTTGGCGCTGGGGCCTGGTTGGGCGCGGCCGGCGGTGCGGTAGGCGCCGGCGCGGCCGTGGGGGCGCCCGGCGTTTCCTTGAGTGCTTCGGCCAGCTTCTCGGCCTGGGCCTTGCCGGCGTGTTCCCTGGTGGTTGGTTCCGGCTTGGGCGCGTCGGTCTTGGCGCTATTGCTGGCCATCTTCTGATTGAGTGCGTCGGTCCGACTGGCCGCGGGGCGGTTGGCCGGCGTTTCCTTGGCGTTGGGGCCCGGGAACAGTTCGTCAATGTCGGCGCCCTCTTCACGGATCGCCGTTGCCATGCCGCGCAGAGCCGCAATATCGTCCAGGGTGATTTCTTCCGGGGCCGTGTGGTTGACGGCCGCACAAACCCGATCGGGGTTCACGCCCAACTTTTGGAAGTAATCCAGCAACTTGGCACGGCGGTTGGTCAGCGTCTCGGCGTTCCCCGTGGTGATTTCGCGTGAGGCATCGAACGCCTGTTTCCAGATCACCTTGGGCACGACCTTCAGGACGGCGTTGCGGGCCGCGATCGAGCATGCCGCATTGGCGGTCGTGACGATCATGTCATCGCTGTACCGCTTGCCCGTCTTGGTGGTGACGCGCCGGCGCACCTGGGACCCGCTGACATAGTTGCGCTCCAGATCGTGGCAGACCGATTCACACACGATGAACTTGCCATCGTCATCGGTCACGCGCGACACCACGCGGATATTGCCCCAGCATTGCGCGATAATTTCAGCCATGCGGGCGCTGGGCCCCTGGATGTGCTTGCCCTCGCGCGGCACGCTGTACATGCACGAGGCGGCCGTATCCTCGTCAATGGTCGCCATCGCGATCATTTCCGCTTTGGCCTTCCGAACACTCCGGGGGTAGTGGTGCGCGGTGGCAATCTGAATGTCCACTTCGGCGCGGGTTACAGACTCCACGTTGGTGAGCGCGACCACTTCACCCGCGTCAACTTCGCCTTCAAACACTTCGTTTCCCGCCTGGGTCATAAATCACTTCGCTTTCCGTTTAGAGGTTCCAGTTCCTGCCAACCGCAACGTCCTGTAGGAGCACTCTGCCACCACATAAGACTTGCGGCTTGTTTCGTAATAGGTCACCTTCCGACCGTCGGCCGTCTCGCCACATTCCGCATCGCCGAGGGCGGCCAGCACGAGCCCCTTGGCTTCGTCCGCCGCATCCGTGGCGATCTTGGCTTCCAGCTTGGCGTGCTCCCACGCTTCCAGCAGGCCATCCGATACCGTCACGATCTTGTTGGGCTGGCGCCGCATCCGTTTGGCAATCTCCGGCGGGCACGGCACGTTGACGGGCGCGACACCGCCCACCACGTTCTTTTGGTAGAACTCCAGCAGCTTCGGCAGCATGAGCCGAATGGTTTCTTCGTTGCGTTCCACCTTGAAGATGCAGCGCCCGCGACCGCCCAGCAGGGCCGGCACCAGGGCGAACGGGTAATCAGGTCCGCCGCACATCATTTGGAAGTGACATTGCACCGAGTAGTGCATCGGGATCTGGTCGGTCCATTCCTCGCCCCATTCGTCGCTGAGGGGCCCGGTCAAGCCCGCCGTCTTGGCCTCGATCGAGCAGAACCGGCCTTCCGGCAGTTGGCCGCGCGCATCGAGGTTGGCGGCCAGGAAGGGGTATTCGGGGTGCAACAACCGGACGTCATGCTCCACGCCCGCGATAGCCGCTTGCGTCAGGGACCACTGGACCAACGAGTCTTCCAGTTGTTCGCCCAGGTCGGTGGCTTCGTTGCCCCGGAATGGCTCCGTCATGCCGCGTTTCTCAGCCCAGACGGAATATTGGTTCTGATATGGCGACAGGCCAAGGACTGCGGCGGCATCACTGCTGCCGATACAACTCATGCGGGCTTGGCGTTCCAGTTCGGTGATCATGGTACGGTCTCCATTTGATCGAAAAATTCCACGAATTCCTGATTGCCGTATTGGCCTTGGGTAAGTTCAATGGCTTCATTGATAGTCAGTTTTTGCGGTAGCTTGCCCAGCCTCTCACAAAAGTTCCGCGTACCCTGCTCGCATGCGCCTGTAATGGCGCGGTAGGCTTTAATCATTTCGGCAAGCGAAACTGTCGTGGTCTTTTTCCACGACTTGAATATGGTGGTATCGCGCGACGAGAGTTTGTAAAGCAGTCCCTCTCTCGCCTTTGCCAGCGTCTCTCCGTGGGAATAGTTGCCGTTGCCATCGTCAACCACATAAGACATCGACGTTTTCCCGGCGATAATCACGCGGGCAACTCGCCCCCGGCGATTGATGAGAATGGCCAGTATGCCATCGACGCTGTAATAGCCAATTTTTAGATTGGTCTCGAAAATGTTTCGACGGCAGGTGTCGGCGGCGGTTGGATCATTAGTTTTTACGTGCGATAACTCACCCCTCGCGTCCACGGAGCCGCCCACGGTGGTCAGCTTGGGGAACGCCGTCTTGGTGTCGGCACCCCTCGCGTCCACGGAGCCGCCCACGGTGGTCAGCTTGGGGAACGCCGTCTTGGTGTCGGCACCCCTCGCGTCCACGGAGCCGCCCACGGTGGTCAGCTTGGGGAACGCCGTCTTGGTGTCGGCACCCCTCGCGTCCACGGAGCCGCCCACGGTGGTCAGCTTGGGGAACGCCGTCTTGGTGTCGGC
>Ga0316230_1000500_pt1 | contig 55192 bp, 97 predicted proteins | sample TBH18025metaG_FD_206004 | JGI IMG/M metagenome (GOLD analysis project Ga0316230, IMG submission 206004) | Freshwater microbial communities from Trout Bog Lake, Wisconsin, USA - TBH18025 | ecosystem: Environmental > Aquatic > Freshwater > Lake > Hypolimnion/Profundal zone | place: USA: Wisconsin... | reverse complement strand
TAAGTTGTGTTGAAGGTTTTTATGAACAATTATATTGTGATTATGCTTTATTTACAACAAGAGAAGCAGCACAAGACGCATTAGATTATTATTTTCAATTTGACATTTATAGATTATACAAATACTCCTCAATACCACAACATTATGAGATAACACAATATGAAAGTAAGTCCAATACGAGCAATGGTAGAAATGTTTCTGCCACATAGGCATAAATCACCACTAAAGAAACTACCTGCTCATCATCCAGCCAAAGCCTATTGTTATACTTTAATAGGGCATAACGAAAAGCCGCTATCTGTCGACTCCCTTTTAAATCTTGGTTTTGTTGGTAAAATTAGAGGCAGTAGTGATTTTATAATTTTAGATGAAGAAATGTTATTTAAAGACTTAAATGTAATAGTTAAAATAGCAAAGTTTTTTAATATCCCAAGAATAAGAAAATATACAGATGCTAAAAAAGGGATAGAGTGGGAAGGAAATACAAGAGATATTTATTTATCTCTGTTATCAGAACAACTATTTCATAACATTGATGAAACAGTGTAATTTATCTTGTTCTGGGCCACAATTGACCCTTTAATGGCCTTATTCCACCAGAACGCAACCTATAATTTGGTGGGAAGGTTAAAATTATCTGTTTTCCAGTAGGGAATAGCGGTAATTTGCCTATTATTGGTGGTCTTGTTCCAGATATTACTTTTCTTACAATACCGTTTTGTAAAAGTATTCCAAATCGTATAAATACATGTGGTAAAGACGCTTTATACACAGATAAAGAAATACATGCCTTTTTTGGCTTAGATGCCGGCAAAGAAACTAATAGTTTAGATAATCCAGTAGGGTTTGAGAAATTGGTAGTTGGTGTAGTCATAAATTAACTTGGCTTTTGGTAGCCGCAAAGAAGGGCTCCGCCGTTTATTTTAGTAAACCACAATCCTTGACTTATTAAATCGTTAGAGAAGTGCTTTGTTGCTGTTGTACCATACATAGCTCTTGTACAACCCACAAAAGTATTTCCAGACAAAGCAGAGTATTGTATAATTTCACCTTCTATTACTATATAACCAGATGTTGCGAAACCAGTTGTACTAACTGCTGCTATTTCTGTATCGTTTGTAAGTATATTAACTGTGGCGGTAGAGTTGGTTAATGTATCAGCAACTAATAATAATGCTTCGTCTGTAGCAGAGCCTACAAACTTATACCAATCTTGTATATCTAAAGCTGGAACTATTGGAACTATGCTTCCATCTATACTTCCTAATGTTTCACCAACACAATTTACCCGATGTATTTGATAATCGTTTCCTACATTATTTGCGCCAGTAAATATGCCGCTTCCAAATAAAGAAGTTGTAGCATTTTCATAATAAGAGGCGTGGAAGAAATAATCTAATACTTTATCTCTAATTCTACTATAACCAAATACTGTTCCCCAAGTAGCATCGTAGGTATATGTACTTCCAGCTACATTTGGAATACCTTTTGATGTTCCGTTAGAGATAGCCCAAGCATGACAAGTTCTGGCAAAAGAAGACGAGTTTGTTGCTACATCGTCCCAACCAATTAATAATTCTATTGGTGTTAATGGTAATCCAAAATTATTTGATGGCATAGTCGCCAACATTTCTGTATTATTAGCATAACAAGCATGAACAGGACCATAAAATCCTGAATTTGTTTTAGTAGCTAATCCTATACCTCTTGAACATATTTGTAAATAATATATAAAACCACTTATTAAATCTATCTGTAGTGTAGTATTTGATGTATCGAATAGATTTGTTGGTTGTGGCATTGCGCTTGGACACGGACCAGCTATTGTTATTCCACCTATATTTGCGTTGGTAGACATTACTATCCAATTTGTTGCTGTATTAGCAGTTCCATAAATATAATCAGAACTATCATCAGCGTTTTGTGGGCTTGGCGTTTGATATTCCCATGTCCAAGAAGTGAAATTAGGGTCAGAGCTTGCTCTTATAGATTCATATAATGCCCGTAAATTTTGTTTTGCTGTGTTTGTAGAGGCACCTGTAGGCCCATTAATAGTAGAGCCGTTTAATGTTATACTTCCATATACAGCACCGGCAACACTTTCCCACAAAGCAATAACCTGTGGTGTATAAGTTTTAAGATATTGTAAACTTGATAAAGATAGTGTAGTTCCTGTAATTGTAAATCTTAATACCTCCATAGTATTAGAATTACCTATTGTTTCAGTAACTGGCGGAATTATATCTAAAAAGTTTACATTAGTTATTCTATTTTTTAGATTATCTTCTAAAGACCAATTTGCTATTGTTAATATAGTTGAGTTAGCAGAACTTACTCTTAATCTCCAATAAGCATATCCGCTGGCCCCAATCACAGTAAACTTCCTTTGTTCAGAAGCATACCAATTAGTTTGATTAGACCATGTTTGTAATGTGGTCCAAGAACTTCCATCATTAGAGTATTCTAAAACAAACGTATTTGGAGCCTGTGTTCCTGTTGGACTACTTGTTATATACATTACCGTTGGTGTAAAATTGCTTTGTAGCTGTATGCCTATAATTCCACTGCCTATACCAGAGGTGCCTCCAGCATATGCCCCGCCAGTCATATTTAAATTAAAAGCATTACTATAATTAGCAAGAGAGCTTGTAGGATACGCAATTGGAACTAAAGCACGTTTTTGTGTTTGCCAACCATATGTAGTTAATGCTGTTTCAAATGTATTTTGAACATCTATTATAGCATCGCCAAGAGGTATTAAGAAATCTTCAAAAGCAAGAAATGTTGACATTTATAAAACTTTCAGTATAAACTTAATTAAACATTACTTTGTTCTTGGATACATTTGTCCAGATGTTGGTCTTGGTAAAGGGTTTGATGGAACTACACTTACTTTCAAAGTTTTAGTTACCGTAGAATTAGCTTTTGGTGCTGGGGCTGTTGATAAATATGTAGTCATATTAATCGTTTCTCATCGCTACTACTGTTGTTCCACCATAGGTGGTTGGAAACCCAGTAGAATATCCAAATGGCCAAATACTATGAGAGTTTCCATCCCAAGTAGTAGCAGTTATAGCATTACTGGCTGTTAAATCTGTGTTAAAATATAAAAAACAACCTAAAAACGGAGAAGACTCTCCAACATTCCAGACTCTTATTGGATATAATTGAACAGTATTTCCAGATGCTCCAGTTCCTGTTGCTGGAGTTACTGTTGCTGTATAAGTCTTACCTGCAGATACTGTTCCAGTATATGGTATATATTGAGTCAGCACAGTTCCTTGATTAGTCCCAACCAGTACTACAATACCATCTGCTGTATCAGCTCCAGTGGCATTATGAGTTCTCTCCACAAAAATATAAAAATTAAATGATGTTCCACTGCTACAATAAAAAGAATAAGCTAATCTATTTGTATCTGCACTTATTCTTGTTAGGTTAGCTGGTGTCACGCCAAAAGTATAATTAACATTCATTACTAAAGTTCTAGTCCCTACCTGCCCAGTTAAATTTCCATAACCGTCTGTTCCAGTACCTACAGTAAAAAACATACCAGGCCCTGCTGCACTACCAGAATACGTAGCAAATTCAAATTTTATATAGCAGGGGTTAGTACCAGCAAGAGAGTCATTCATTTTTATCAAATCCCATGCCCAAACAACTCCAGCTGCTCCTATTGTTGCAGTTGACCAATTAACAATTCCTATATCATTTTGTCTAACCCATCCAGCAGTTATAAAAGTATTAACAAAAGATGAGCCCCAAGCCCTTGCAGCCGCTGAAGATGAAAAATCTATGGCAGCACTATTTGTTTGTAACATATTAAACCTCTTCGGGAACAAATGTAATAATTGTAGTAATTGACGTTGTTGTAGAACCTAAATTCATAATAGAGAGATAACAATTAGTATTCGGCGTAGCATCCAAATTATAAAAATTAGGGACTGGACTGCATGTAATTACACTGGATGTAGAACCGTCAAAAATACAACCAGATCCTGGAACAGGATCATTAAGAATAGAGCGTCCAAGGTCAGCAGTTCTTGCGGCCGAAGTACAATATATACGAACCCACGCACTATTATTACAAGATACCGAAAAGATATTTGCGCTTTTAGCCATAGTTACGGTATCTTGTTCTATTGCTCCTGGGGCTAATGAAGCTGTAGTGACTGAAACTGATTGTCTCGTAAATGTAGATGTACCAGTAGCACCAGTTACTCCGGTAGCCCCGTTTGCCATAACTGGGTTCCATGCTGTATAACCAGGAAAAGACATTAGTATAAACCTCCGAATGCCGTAACTGTTATAGCATTAGTTGAGCTTGTAGTAGATACTGTAGTGCTAACCCATAAAGTATATGTTGGTGGTATTACTAAATTAGTATATAATTCATACGAATTATACGCTGGAACAGTAGTAGATGGAGTAATTACAGAAACAGCATATTCATCAATTACATAAGCTGTACTTCCATTAGAAAGCCAAAGAATTACAGTCTGTGCTGTTGTTGGAGCTGTCATATTAGAAGAAGATGCCTGTACTTGAACTTTATCTATTCTTAAACCATTTGTGCTTACATTAGCTAACATAACAGCATTACACGGAGCTGAAGCTAAATTAGCTGTTGTAGTAGTATTCCTTGTAGTACATGCTGTTGCATTGCTTAAATCTGCTGTACTTATAAAGGGAACTGCTGGAAAAATTGGTGCTGTATTTGCTGACATTTAAAAAGCTCCATAAGTAGCTGAAAGATCTATAGTATTTAGTGCTGTTGTATTAGTAACGGCTACTGTCCTTTGTGTAACGCTTCTTGGCCAAAATTGTCCTGTTGTCGGTCTTGTTGTAGCTGCTGGATTGGCTGTTTGTATAAAAGGTTCTTTAAACGTTTTAAAAAAAGCTTGTGCTTGATAATTAAAGATAGCAGGCTCTGTATAAGTTCTTGTATAAATAACGTTAATAAGAGCGTGTTCTGGTGGATTACAAATAGATGTTTTATTAGATATTGCTTGAATGTTATTTACAGATGCTATACACAAATTAGCCATTATTCATACCTCATAGCTAAAGAAACGTTTACTGAAGTTAATCCCCTATTAGTGCTGGGGCTGAATGAAACAGTATTAAATACTATTGGCAAATATGTTCCTGTTATGGAGGCATCAAATAAGCTTAATAATACTGTATTTCCTGGCGTAAAATCTGTTATTTGATATAAAAAGATATTTGAAGATGGGCCAGATTCACCAGGAGTCCAGCACTTTACTGTATATAAAGCTGCTGTATTTTTAAAAGAACCTCCTGTAGAGGGGTTAGTTACAGTAGGAACATTACAATTCCAAGCAGAATATAAAGAAGGTATTGTACCAGAAAATGGTATATATTGAGATTTTGTTCCAGAACTGCTTGTTTGGCCATTAGTTAAAAATAATAGCCCAGTACTTGTTGTATTTCCAGAAGAGTCTTTTGTTCGTTCTATACTAAACAAAATGTATTCATAACTATTAGCACTATTTGGCCACAAACACGCACAATACCTATCAGTATTTCCAGAAAAATAGCAATTAGATGCAGTATTTACATTATTCCATGGATATACTTGTAATCTTGTTAATAAAACGCCAGTTATATTTCCGGAACCGTCTGAACCTGTTCCTATAGTTATCCAAAAACCCGGTGTTAAAGCAGCACCGGTTCCAGACCCATACTCTATTTTTAAAAATACTGGAGCTGTTGATTGCCAAGAATCATTCATTTTAAAAATAGAATATCCTTGACTTGTATTAGCAGAGGCAGGGAAAGCAACAGAAGCCCAATTTATTTGTCCCGTATCTGATGTTCTTACCCAACCACAAGTAATAAATGTACCATCAACTCCGCTTCCCCATGCTTGGAATTGGGCATTAGTAGAAGAATAAGGAGTAAGGGATAGAGTAATAGCAGCCATTATTCATACCTCATTAATAACGCAGTAGTTAATGGAGCACCAGTAAAAGCAAAATATCCTGCATTCGTATTAACCATACCAGGAACATAATAAGTTCTGCTAACACTGTCATACCCTGTTATGGAAAAAGTAGAACCGGTAGCAAAGTCTGTACCAGCAAAATGAACAAAATTAAAAATTGGTAAAGTTTCATACATGTTATAAGATTTAATTGGATATGAATAAAGATTTGGAGATAAACTTCCACCACCAGAGGGTGGAATAGAACAATACCATCCTTGTGATACATAAGGTGTAATAAAATTGGTGGTAGTTCCTAAAAGCAAGTATTGACAACTTCCAAAAGGAGATGTAGCACTTGACCAAAAAATGTGAGCCGCCGTTCCAGTATCTACACCAGACGCGTTATGTGAACGTTCTATACCAAAAACTAACCATTGAGAACTCATATTGGCTGGATTTTGTGGCCATAACACAAAACACAATCTATTAACATCACCAGAAAAATAAGATGTTCTGGTATTTGTATCTATAGCACTACTGGCAATTGCTACTCTTTGGCTTATATTACCTGTCAAGTTACCAGCGCCGTCCGTTCCAGTTCCAACGGTTATCCACAAACCCATATAACCAACGGCATAACTTCCACACCCGTATTCTATTTTAATATATACTGGAGAAGTAGACTGTAAATAGTCATTAAATCTATATACTTCATATCCAGATACCGTACTTTGTGTAGTTGGGTGTAAAACTGTAGTCCAATTTATTTGACCAGTATCAGATGTTTTAATTAGATTAACTGAAGTTATGGCTGTTCCTATAGCAGAACCCATTGTTCTAAAGCCCGCATCTGTTGTAAAATATGCTGTAGACGTTGATGTAGTAGCTGTTGCCATATTATTCATACCTTATAGCGAAAGCTTGTTGAGCTACTGTTGTACCATATCCTAAAGCTGCATATGGAGAACCAACAGGAAGAAATGTTCTTGTTGTACCTTCCCAAGTAGTTATTGGAATAAGGTTTAAAGCTGTAATATCACTTGGGTAATGTACAAACAATTGGTTGGAGGGAGAAGTCTCTCCTTGACCCCAAGTTCGGATAGGAAAAGTGTAAATGTTAGTTCCCCAAGCATTTGATGTTAATGATGCTGGCATTGCAAAATTCCAAGCAGCTTGACTGGTTGTAACAACACTTGGAATACAAGAAAAAGAAGTTGTATTGGACACATAACTATTTAAAAAACACATAATACCTGTAGATGTGTCTGAACCAGAAGTATTATGTGTTCTTTCAACACATATTAACATTTGTGTATTAACATTACCATAAAACACATACATACACACTCTATTAATATCTATAGAGCCTTTTATTGTTCCACCTGTATTACCAGCGGAAGAAGATAAGCCTATTCTTATGCCATTACTGCCAGTCAAATTTCCAGCACCATCCGTCCCAGTACCAACACTAACCCATATACCAGGATAAGTTGCGCTGGATGATGTAGATGCCCCATATTCTAATTTTAAATAACATGGTGTAGTTGATTGTAAGGAATCGTTCATTCTCCATATTTGATATCCCTGCACATTACCAATAGAAAGAGGGTGTGTTACAGTTAATAAATTGATTTGGCCAGTATCTGATGTTTGAACCCAAGCTGTAGCCATGATATTAGTTATAACAGTAATCCAAGCTCTAAAGTTAGCATCTGTACTACAATCTGAATTTATTGATATAGAAAAAGCTGACATTTCGTTAAGACTCCAAAGGTAAATAAGATAAGGTTGTTGTTATTGTTCTGGCCACAACATCCATATTTGTGACACGGGCATATGCTGTTGCTGATAAACTTATATCCATATTACTGAATATAGCCATAGGATTTAACATATATGTAGAACCACCTGTAGTTAAAATATCTAAATAAACGCCAGCATTTGGAGCAGGGTCAACAGTTATTAATCGACTGGAATCTGCTACCATAGAAGCATTATTTCCATATATTCTAACCCAAGCTGGGTAGGTTGTTAATATAGACATTATATTAGCTGTTTTAGATAATGTAAAACTTGTTGTGTAAGCTATTCCAGCAGGTAATGATGTTGTAGTAAAGTTAGTAGTAGTTCTGGAATAAACAGCAGTAGCGCCTGTTGGTCCAGTATACCCCGTATAACCAAGAGCTAATACTCCAGTTAATCCTGTTGGGCCAGTAACACCTATAGCACCAATACTACCAGTAGAACCTGTATTTCCTGTAGGACCAGTATAACCTGTTCCACCAGTCATAGTTCCTGTTGGACCTGGATTACCTGTAGAGCCAGTATTGCCTGTAGCTCCTGGTGCTCCATTATATCCAGTATTTCCCGTTACTCCAGTAGCACCAACTATTCCAGTAGCACCAGTAAAACCAACACCTCCAGTGGCTCCAGTATATCCAGAATTACCAGTCAAGCCTGTATTACCCGTACCACCTGTTACTGTTCCCGTAGGACCTGTAGCGCCAGTAGCGCCAAGATTACCAGTAGGACCAGTTACGCCTGTTCCTCCAGTCATAGTTCCTGCTGGTCCTGTAGTTCCTGTTGGTCCAGTATTTCCAGTAGGACCAGTTGCCCCAGTATTTCCTGTTACGTTAGAAGTTGGTCCAGTTGCGCCCGTAGCACCGCTATTACCAGTCAATCCAGTTCCACCAGTAGGACCAGTATTTCCTGTTACAGTAGAAGTTGGCCCAGTAGCTCCTGTAGCACCACTATTACCAGTCAATCCAGTAGCTCCAGTGGTTCCCGAATTACCAGTTAAGCCAGTATAACCTGTTCCTCCGGTTACTGTTCCAGTTGGTCCGGGTGCTCCAGTTGGTCCAACAGGTCCAGCAAAACCCGTGGCTCCAGTTGCTCCTGTTCCTCCGGTTACTGTTCCAGTTGGTCCGGGTGCTCCTGTATTACCAGTAGAGCCTGTATTACCTGTTGGCCCTGTATTACCTGTGGCTCCTGTAACATTACTTGTAGGACCGCTATTACCAGTAGGTCCAGTATTACCTGTTAAACCAGTTAAACCAGTTCCACCAGAATTACCTGTAGCGCCTATAGCCCCAGTTGCGCCTGTATTGCCTGTTGGACCTGTACTACCTGTAGGTCCAGTTACTGTAGAGGTCGGTCCTGCGGCTCCAGTAGCTCCAGTATAACCAGTGTTTCCACTATTACCAGTCATTCCACTATTACCAGTATTACCAGTTACAGTAGAGGTTGGTCCTTGAGCGCCAGTTATACCACCAGGGCCAGCAGAACCCGTAGCTCCAGTATTTCCAATAGCACCTGTAGCACCAGTAGAACCACTATTTCCTGTTTGACCTATTATTCCAGTAGAACCGCTATTGCCTGTATATCCAGTATTACCGGTAGCCCCAGTTACAGTTCCTGTTGGTCCAGTAGCTCCTGTCGGTCCGCTGTTTCCAGTTGGACCAGTACCACCAGTTGGACCAGTTACAGTACTTGTAGGTCCAGTAGCACCTATGCTACCAGTAGCGCCACTATTGCCAGTTGCCCCAGTTGCCCCAGTATTTCCTGTTACGTTAGAAGTTGGCCCAGCAGCACCTGTTGGGCCAGTAACACCACTGGTTCCTGTATTTCCTGTATTGCCTATATTTCCAGTGGAACCACTATTTCCAATAGAACCTGTTGCTCCTGTAGAACCAGATAATCCTGTATTTCCAGTATTTCCAGTTGCCCCTGTTACTGTAGAAGTCGGTCCTACTGCTCCAGTAGCTCCAGTATAACCAGTGTTTCCGCTATTACCTGTATTTCCCACAGAACCAGTTGAACCAGAAGTACCGGTAAATCCTGTTCCTCCTATTGCTCCAGTAGTACCACTATTACCAGTAGCTCCAGTAACACCAGTAATACCTAAATAAATGCCTGTAGCACCTGTATTACCAGCAATACCAGTAGCTCCTGTAGATCCAGTATAACCAGCACCTGTAGCACCAGTATTTCCTGTATTACCTAAACCAGTAGCTCCCGTTGAACCTGTGTTTCCTGTGTTTCCTAAACCAGTAGCGCCAGTATTTCCTGTATTACCTAAACCAGTAGCTCCAGTATTTCCAGTTCCTCCAATACCAGTAGCTCCTGTAGGTCCTGTATAGCCAGCTCCTGTAGCACCTGTAGCTCCAGTTACCCCAGTATTTCCAGATGTAGCTCCAGTTGGGCCTGTTATACCTGTAGCGCCAGTGATACCAGTATAACCAGCACCGGTAGCTCCAGTAGCTCCTGTAAAGCCTGTAGCTCCAGTCACACCAGTGTTTCCGGATGTGGCTCCCGTTGGGCCAGTTATACCTGTAGAACCGGTTTGGCCGCCAATACCTGTAGGTCCTGTATAGCCAGCACCCGTAGCACCAGTATTTCCTGTATTACCTAAACCTGTAGCTCCTGTAGGTCCCGTATAGCCAGCACCCGTAGCGCCAGTATTTCCTGTATTACCTAAACCAGTAGCGCCAGTATTTCCTGTAGTTCCAGTTACACCAGTATTACCGGCAGTAGCGCCTGTAGGACCAGTTATACCCGTAGCACCTGTTATGCCTATTCCAGTAGCACCTGTTGGACCAGTATATCCAGTCTTACCTGTTTGTCCTGTTACACCTGTTGGTCCTGTATAACCTGCTCCAGTAGCACCAGTATTTCCAGATAGTCCAGTATTTCCTGTATTACCTGTTCCACCAGTTACTCCTGTTCCACCTACAGTAGCTCCTGTAGGACCAGTTATACCAGTAGTTCCTGTATTACCTGTAATACCTTGATAACCTACTGCTCCTGTTTGTCCAGTGCTACCTGTTTGTCCAACTAATCCAGTTTGTCCCGTTGCTCCAGTAGTACCTGTACCACCTACTGTAGCACCTGTAGGTCCAGTTACGCCTGTTTGTCCAGTTACACCAATACCAGCAGCACCTGTTGGACCAGTAATACCAGGAACACCAGTAAATCCGGTCATTCCTGTAAATCCAGTCATACCAGTTCCGCCTACTGTAGCACCAGTAGGACCGGTTACGCCAGTATTTCCTGTAAAACCAGTATTACCAAAACCTGTAGCTCCTGTATTACCAGATAATCCTGTATTACCAGTATTTCCTTGTTGTCCAGTAGCGCCTGTAGAGCCAGTTCCACCTACTGTAGCTCCTGTAGGACCAGTCACACCAGTTGCGCCTGTAAATCCTGTATTACCAGCTCCTGTATTACCTGTGGGGCCTGTATATCCTGTTTTACCTGTTTGTCCTGTATTACCAGTTACTCCAGTATTACCAGCAGTAGCACCTGTCGGGCCAGTAGCACCTGTAAAACCAGATTGTCCTGTTCCACCAGTTACTCCAGTATTTCCGGATGTGGCTCCAGTAGGACCAGTTATACCTGTAGCTCCAGTAACACCAGTTCCTCCTGTTATAGAAGGGCCTGTAGGACCAATAGTACCAGTAGCTCCTAATAAACCTGGAGAACCTGTAGCACCTGTAGGCCCAGTTCCGCCAACAGTAGCACCTGTAGGCCCAGTTACGCCAGTAGCACCTGTCTGTCCTGTTTGTCCAGTATTACCAGCAGTAGCACCTGTAGGACCAGTTACACCAGTACTACCAGCGATACCTTGTGGCCCAGTATTTCCTGTTATACTTTGTCCAGGAACACCGGCTTGGCCAGTTGGGCCAGTCATACCAGTATTACCAGTTCCACCAACAGTTGCTCCGGTAGGTCCGGTAGGTCCAGAATTACCAGTCATACCAGTATTACCAAATCCAGTATTGCCTGTTATTCCAGTGGTTCCAGTAAAACCTTGCGGTCCTTGAAATCCTGTAGGTCCAACAGCACCTTGAGGACCAGAACCAGTTAAATCTTCTTGTGGTAAATACGTTATTGCTACTTGAATAACACCAGAATAATCTGAACGAATGTTTGTTACAGAAATATAAGCATTATTACTTATAGGAGTGTCAGTATTACTAAAAAATGGTATAGGAGATAAGTTTATATTTAAATTACTTGGAGAGTATGTCTCAACTTCTACTATTAAACCAGTTCCTGGAAGAGGGTCAGTATTGTATAATCTTGTGGAATCGGCTATTAGAGCAGCTTCTGTTGAATATATTCTAATCCAAGCATCAGAAGAAGAACCTATAGATATAATATCGCAAGAGTCCGATAATTGACATACTAATGTTGCTGTTTGATTATTATTTAATGAGCCTGTTGATACAACTATACCTTGTCTGCCTTTACCTATATTAACTGTATTTATAGCATCAGCTAAAGCCGTAAAATTATTATCACCTTCGGCCCAGCTCAATTCTGCGTTTTTTACAAGTCGTAGAGTTAAAGGTATATTCAAATTAGTCATTATGCGCTATCAGAAAAATATCCATCCGAAATATATCCATAATCGAAATATCCGTTGGTTGGAATTGGTACAATTTCATAAATTGGTATTAATGTTAAAATGTTTGTGTTTACATAGTCTTTCACAAACTGTTTAAAAGTTTCAGAAGGATCTTCTATTTGAATACCTGTCAAATCTTTAACTTCATTAGGTTTAAAACTTATACTATTAAATCGGCTGTTCCAACTAAAGGCAACAACCGAATAAGGTTTTAAGTTTCTAACAAGCATTTTAACCATAAACTTAATTCAAACCCTTGTATATTTATGGTATCCTAAACTTTATTTTATAGCTATCCCAGGCTAAAGGATTTGTTCGTATAATTTCTTCTGCCTCTGGCCAGCGTCTGTTTAATACATTTATAGCGTATCTTGATGCTAATTCTGGTACAGTTTTTATAGCATTTTCTCCAGCTATAAACTCTTTATTTACTGTTCTTGCGTAGTCATAAGATAATTTAGGATTATTAGAAAAGACATTTTCAACATCTACATTACCTGGGTTTTTTATACTATAATTAAAAGCCGACTCTTCATCTACAACTCCTGGAGGTAAAGATACTATAACGGGTTTTCTTGTATCTTTTACTTCTTGTTTTCCATTAGTTACATAACTATTATCTACATTAGGCTGATTATAAATAGAATTAGCAAATACGCTTCCTGGAAACCTAAAAAACTTTGTGTCTACTTCTGGGTTCCAGTTTGGATTTCTTCCACTTACAACTCTCCATAACCAACCGTCTGTTTTTTGTTCAACAGCTTCCCATGTAGTTCCATCAAAATAAACCCTTGACCCTACCATTAATCTGGCATCTTCTAATAGTATTTGACGAATAAATTGGTTTTGTTGTAAACGCATAAAATTAATTCAAAGTTATAAGATGATGATTTACACCAGAATTCATACACATTATAACACCAGCAGCCTCAAGATAATTTTGAACAAAGATAAGTTTACCATTAGTTTTTTCTGGGTATTTAAAGTTTTTAAAACAAGTGGTATTTTCTCTAACTACTATAATAGGAATGTTATTTTCAAAGCAAGCTTCATGCGGTTTTCCCCAACAATCTATAGGCGTTAATAAAAAATCTATATCTGTATTAGAGAGATTTCTACAATCTTTATCTATATCAATTTTTGGTGCCCTATGAGCGCCTTTAAACATACAAAAAGCAAAAGTAAGACTAATCATTTCTGGTGCTTGTGTTTGTTTTACAACAATTTTATTATATAATAAACCATCAGACTCTTCAATTTCAAAATCTACTGTAGGAGAATGTACAGCCTGTTTATTTAAAGCTACCGAAACAAGTTTACTTAATTTACTTTCTACAGCGCCCCAAGGATTTACTAAAAGTTCACCATCCCAATACTTTTTTACTATTTTTTCATCACAGTTTATTGGAGTAAGTATAGTTAAGATGTCAAAATCTAAATCTCTTACTTGATGAATAAGTTCTTTATAACCAATAACCTCACCACCAGCACTACCGTCTGAATTAATAAAAGCGTTTAATATCAAAGGCGTTTCTAATTCTAATAATGTAATATCGGCACCAAGACCCCATATAGCGGCATTTATGGCATTAAGATTTTTAGGCTCTGTTGGAGAATTAATAACACATAAAATCTTATTATGCGTTTTCGTTTCTTTAAGATTTACAATACCTTCAAGAAATCTATCAATAGTGGAACCTTCTGTATATAAACAATTTGTTGGCATCTCATTTATATCGCTGGCATTCACAGCATTAGGGTTTACTATTAATTTATTTACACAAGAAGCTATTAATTTTATTCCTGGTAAGTATGCGGCGTCCCCGCCATGAGCACAGGCTAAACCTGTGGGAATTATCATTACGCCATTCAAACTACTGGGAGGGTTGTCCATCTCACTCTACTTTCTTATTTACGAACGATATTAGTTTCATTTGCGAGCTTACCCTTAAAGGTTTCTAAAGCAAACTCTTTTACTATATTAGCATCAAACTTCTTACATGAAAATACATTAATAAATACTTTTTGTATTTCATCTAACGCATGAATTACTATACTACTTTCCCATAAAAACTGAACATGTGATAAGCCATCTTTTTTAGGGTGGTCTTTATATTTACCTTCATCACCTATAGTTCCCCAACTATGCGCGGGGCCAGCCCTCATACCAATTTTTTCTGTTAAATCTTTAGCAAAATCGTCTATAAGCTTGGAAGTAAATAGTTCCATAGGAACTTCATGTAAATCTATAATACATTCTTGCCCATAGTCTTCTGATTTATCTTTACTGGTTTCTTCTTCTTGATGTGGAGTTTCTGTTTCTAATTTATCTACTTCTTTATCACTTAAAGTAGGTTCTGATTTACCACCTACTTCAATTTTTTCATATAAATAATCTAATGGAGATGTTAAGGTTTCTTTTTCTTCTTTTAAATACTGGTGTATTTTTTCAAAGGCCATAATGCTACAATCCTTGTCGTATACATTTAATTTGTGATATTTTTTCGAATTGGAAAGCGACTGAACGATATATAATTAGAGGAGAAAACATGCCACAGAAACCCAACATATCTGAAACCATTACGAGTTATCCGTTTGATGAAGGCGCAAAAGCAAGTTTAGACGGAAAAACTATATATGATAACCCATATAAATCACCGAATACACCTAAAACAGATGATGTAAAATCAGAAGCATGGCTACGCGGTTTTAATAAGAGGTAATTATGGAAAAACATATAGAAGCGCAAATATCAAAAATAAGAACGTACTTATCTAATAAAGCTAATGTTGGGGCAACAGAAAACGTATCCGATGTATTAGAAGCTTTATTCTTATTGGAGGCTTTTATATCTACTTGCGAACATGATAATAATAATTATAAACATTCAGCCGAAATGTCAAAAGAAGTTATTCTTATGCTAAAAGAACAGTTAGAATATAAAGACAATGTTATTGTTGATTTACAACACGAACTTCGATATGCTAAAGAAGAAGCATTAAAACGAATGATTTAATCTCTGTTTAATATATTTACATTACTTCCGTTTGGGAGTATTTGTTTTTGTCTAAAAAAGTTTAGATAGTTTTTAGTTTGACTTGGGGCATTATTTAAGCCTTTTTTAGCTAAATTACCCATACCCCAATTATATGCGGCCAAACCTTTTTCTACACTACCAAAATGGTCTATTAAGTATTTTAAAGTTTTAGCTACGAAAATAGCTGTTTCTTCTGGGTTATTTATATCTCCATTAAAACCGCTTTTACCTGGAATTACACCAAACAAACCTTTTGCGCCCATACCAGACTCGGCATTTGGATTTCCTTTAGACTCGATATCTATTATATGTAATAGTATTTTATTTGGTAAATCAAAATCTTGTTCTAATTTAGGTAAGTTTAGCTTATTATACCAATATGCTGGACTAAACTTATTAGCTTGTTGTATAATACCAGGAGGATTTACTGGTAAAGCATGTAAAGCTTCTTTCAATAAAGAAGGTTTTACAAAAGTATTTACATTTAGTTTTTTAGTTAGCACGGTTTTCCAAGTCTTTTTCATATTTTAAAACTGTATCAAGATAAGCTTTTAAACTACCGTTTCTAAAAGCATGGTATTGGACATCATTCCAATTACCAATTCTAACATTTTTATCTATTTCTGCGACAATTTCTTTTATTCTTTGCTTAATAAAAGACAATCTCAAATCCCCTAATCCAACTACTCGCAATTCGGGATCTTCAACCTCTATTCCTGCTTTATTTATGTCTTCATAAAGCAACTCTGTAAACTCATCGTGTCGCATATAAACCTTCTATAATTAATTTGAAAAAACCTTTCAACTTTACAAGTCTCTATCCGATATACAATTAGGAGATTTAATAATGACTACGAGACCAACTATAACAAAAGGCGAACCAACTATTTACCCAAGCAAGTTTAATAAGCCTACACCACCATCTACGGCTTCCGAAATAGTTGTAAATGAAACATATATAGAAAAACCTTATTTGGCTCCTTGTGATGTTTCTCAAACTCAAGTAGAGACAGAAATTAAGCATTTAAACGATAAGATTAAAACTATTTATTCCCTTTTAGGGCTTTTAGAAAGCAGATTAAGTCCTATTTTAAGAGATGATACTATCGGTGAAGACAAAGGTAGACCAATTCCTTGTTTAGTTCCATTAGCTGCTTCTTTATTATCATCTAATATAGATTTAGAAATAAGTATAGATAAAATAAATAGTATTATTTCAAGAATTGAGGTATAAATGACAAATCTATCAGACCATTTAACTTTAGAAGACTTTGTAAAGTCTAATACAGCTACAAGAGATGGGATTGATAATTCATTACCAGATGAGTTATTAGAAACAGCTAAATATACGGCCCAAAACCTATTTGAACCTATTAGAGAGCTTTTAGGCGGCGTTCCTCTTCCAGTCGATTCTGGATACCGTTGTGAAGCATTAAACACAGCAGTTCGTGGTGTGCCAACGTCAGAACATGTATTGGCACGGGCTCTGGATATGGTTCCTTCTAATATGACGCCATTAGAAGCCTTTAATAAAATTAAAAACTCTAATTTAATCTGGAACCAATTAATATTGGAGCATACTTCGTCTGGTGTGTACTGGGTTCATGCTAGTATTGTAGATGGTAAAAATAAACAACAAGTAATTCCAACTCTTTTAAAATCAAATAATTAATATGAAAACTTGTTTTAGATGTAAATTAGAAAAAGAGCTTTCCGAATACCACAAAAATAAGAAAAGATCGGATGGGGTTCATGTTTATTGTAAAATGTGTACAAATGAGTTAAATAGAGTAAATAAGGATAAAAAAACTTCTTATAATCATGAACATTATCTTAAGAATAAAGAAGCTTTAAATATTCAAAGTAAGAAATATCAAGACCTTCATAAAGAAGAATTAAAACTATATTGGAAAAATTATACTAAAGAGTATTATAAAAATAATAAAGATGCTATTATAAAAAGAACTTCTGATTATAAAAAACAGAAAGCATTATTAGATCCTTTATTTAAAGAAAAATTTGGTATACGTAGATATATTTCTTGTGTAATAAAACCAGAAATACTTAAAAGAGATAATTTTACTTGTTGTATGTGTTTAGAAAAACCTAATAATTTGATTATACATCATATTTTACCAGTAAAGCAATATCCAGATAAAACAGAAGATTTTTCTAATTTGATTACATTATGCCCAAAATGCCATAAAATAGCACATAATGGTAATTATCATACATATGATCCAGTTTGGGCAAAATGGGCATTGGAAAGGAATAAATGTTTGGAATACTTGTAGAACCTGACCCGCAAAGAAAAATGGGTAAATGGTTTTTACATACCTGTTTTCACGAAGACCAGATTTTTCAATATAATCCTGATAGTTCTACTTGGTATTCTTTTAATACAGAACAACAAGCTCAAGAATGGTTTAATCAATGGTATAGACAAAGAAAATCTCAAGGTCGTTGGATGCCGCCTATTGATAGATTTGTAATAAAAGAAATACCAGGAAGTAATATAACTATTACAACAACAAAAGATGAAACCTTTAATACTAATATAGAAGTTCCAGATGATTTTAGGATAATAGATTAAATGTCATATGTAATTTTAGTCACGTTAGACGATAATCACTGTGCTCTTTTTCAAGTAGAGAATACAATTATATTATCTAAAGCAGATAATGAATATGAATTATTTAAACCTAACACAGACCCAAATAAATACTATATGTTTGACACACAACAAGATGCTCAAACATGGTTTACTCAATGGTATCAACTTCGCCGCAATAATAGATTAAGATTAGCATTACCAAGACCATTACCAGGAAAAGATAAGTTTAAAATAGTAGAATATGGGCCTAATCTTAAAAATACATATACAGTATTAAATATACCGCCGGATTTTTAATGGCTATTCTTGATGAGTATATAAAGGAATAAAATGTACGGTATAATGGTTATATTAGACAAGTCAAAATATCAAAATTGGAAAGCTATATTTTTACATAGAGCCAGTTGTCCAGAAGATATTTTGACCTATAATTCAGATATAAATACATATTTTCAATTTAATACAGAGTTGGAAGCAAGGCAATGGTTTGGTCAATGGCTTCAATCTAATGGCCCAACACTACATATTCCTTTAAGCGAATATAGATTTATAGAGATACAACCAGGGATAAATACAAGAGGGTACCTTCCAGGAACAGATAATAAAGATGAAATGCGATATATGTTTAATGATTAGGGTATAGTTATGGTTAATAGATATGAAAAGTTTACATGTAAAGAACAGCATCTAACTATTAGCTGTTTTATAGAACAAATATGCCCATTGATAGCTTTAAAAGATAAAGATGGTCAATTTGAGCCAAGAAAACTATATGGTTCTCAAATTACGAAAGAAACATATACAGAAGATAATACTTGGAAAGTATCTTCCATTGATTTAGATGAAATCAATAGTAGAGCAACGATTACTATTTAAGCCCAAGTTTGTCCGCTATTTGTTGATACAACTACATGGTCAGTTGTTGTCATGACTAATGTTGTTCCTACAGCTTTCAAGCTTGAGTATCCAAGTAAGGCATTTGTAGTCACGTTTCCATAGAATGTAATTCCAGTAGAGAAATTAACAGATGTTGATTGAATAACATTCATGTTAGTTCCTGGAAGCGGCGGTATTACTCCCATAATTATAAACTTTGAGTTTACATATTCTATAAACAAAGGTATAGTAGTACTAACAGAATGGCTTGTATATATACTATGTACAGTACTTGTAATATCTGTCCAAGTATTTCCATCATTAGAGCTACTATAAATGTTTCCACCTTGTATGGACATAATCCAATTGCCAGAACCATCTGTAGCAAAAGAAGATTGTTCACCATTAGAGCTTTGCCCTGATATGCCAGTTGGTACAGTTGCTACACCAGCTGAACTTATCTTTAATACTAAAGAACCCAAACAAGCCATAGTTGTTCCATTTGCCCCAACATGTAAAGTATTATATGGAAAATAAACGGAATTAGGGTTTGTATAAGCTAATCCAGTATTTGGGTCTGTAAATAAGGTAAAATTAACTAAATCTGTTGAATATCCTATATTAGTTTGGTAATCGTTATTTGTAGGTCCAGTTAATGCTATATATTGTGTTCCATTATAAACTAATTGTTCAACACTAACTGGAGTTCCCGCTACACCCGTTGCTGAAATTTGTAATGTATAACTACCAGTAGCTACTGCTGGAGGACCATTCTCAAGATCGCCGGAAATTACAAAATAATACGACCCTGGATTAAGTTCTATTGAAATAGTTGGGTTTATATCAGTACCATTACCATTATCATACTGGTCTGTAATATAAGTAGATGTATAATTACTCGGTGAACCTATTAAGTTATATATTTCTGTATAAGCTTGCCAAGAAGTTCCATTAGTTACATTTATATTAATAGCAGAATATTGGGTTAAATCAAATCTATATACATTACAATACGTGTTGCCGTATACAGGACTTTCTGTTGTTATAGACCCAGCTGCGTTATAAGGTAAAGCAATGACAGTGGCAGAAGCATAAGGAACATCATTTGAAGGTAATGTTCCAGAAGGAACTGGAGAACCTGGGAAGGCTGACACTGATTTCCAGAAAGAGTTCGGTTTTTGTATACCAGCTATAGATGTAGCTATAGCACCTATTGTACTATTTTCACATATAGAAAGTATAGGTTCAGCTGTAGTCCAATTACTACCTGAATAATTATAAGCCGGTGGTGTAAATGTGTCTAAAACTGTCCAGGTAGTTCCACTATCTGTGCTTGATACTAATTCTAAAGAGCTTGTACAATATAATGTAGTTTCAGATTTATATAAGGTTTGAAATTGTGTTGGATTATCTACTTGTTGTGGATAGTATTTTGCTGCTGGGGTTGGTGGGACTATAAAAGATATTATTTGTGATGCGGCAGATGTTCCAGTAAATGCTCCACCAATAGCGGCCTCTGGAGTAATTGTCATAACACCCGTGCTATTATTAACACCAGAAGCTACATCAATTTTTATATCCATTTCTGTATTAGACATATTTTCTATAGTAGCTGTTAAATGACTATTTACATTACCTACATTACCTTGTAAATTAACAGTAGCGTCTGTAGATATTGGTAAACTTAAATAATAGCTCTTACCCGCTGATACTGGTATAGCAGCACTGGTATAATTAGCTGGAAAGATTGTAGTATAGTAAAATTCGTTGTTTCTAATTAGACAATATAAACCTAAATCAGAACGATAAACTAATCTTGCTTGAGCATAATCTGTAAAGGCGTCAAAAGGTGCTGGAAATACATCTCCACCTGAAATAACAGCTAATGGAACAGCAGCAGATAAGTCTTGATTAGCTACAAATGGTATAGATGGCGCTTCTGTGCCATTGAATATATTTTGACTGTCTGGAACAGCTTCCATAACAGCAGTTGCTATAGTACCATTTGTATAAAGAAATACAGTATCTGGTGTATCTCGAAGCATAACTATTTCTAATGCTGAAGAACTATTATATCTACAAGACATTAAGAATGGAAAATACTGCGCTTGATTGGTATTAGAATTAGATATGTTTAATATTAAATCTGGATCTGATATAGTATATAAAACAGACCAAGAGCTACCATTCCATTTATAAATATATGAAGTAAAATCAAGACTGTTTGGGTCAGAGTAAGTTCCACTATCTCCATAGTCTCCTACAACCCCATTAATCCCTACTGTGCCGCCAGAAGGACTAAACATACCATCTGAAAACCCTTTTAGTCCAACACAATATAGTTCATTTAATGATATTCCTGTTATACCTTGTATATTAGAAACAGCTGGAATAGTATCTGTTAAAGTATAAGATATTGTAGATGCGTTTACTCTTCCGGTAGCAATATCAAAAAACTTCATTTCTATAGTATTACTATCTAATACAGAAAGTCCTAAAGTAGCTGCTAAACTTGGTATTCTCGTATCATGTTGTAAATCTACAAACTCTAATCTTGAATACGTACCAGAACTGAACTTATAAATACAATGATAAAACGAACTTAATATGTATAAATCTGTACCAGAGGCTACTGTAGCTGTTGGATAAGTTCCGCCCAAAGTTGGAGCAGAATAATCATTTCCGACAGGTGTCATTGTATATTGTTGTGTAATTGTAAAAGTAGCTGGATTATATATACCATAATTATAGCCAGATATTCCGACCATAAAAGTACCATCGCCTAAGACATAAAAAGCATTTCCAGCATATATAGCAGGGCTTGTAGTATGTATAGTCCAGGTAGCATTAGTGATATTAAAATAGGCTAAACCAGAAATACCAGGTATAGACATTATCATATCATTAGTAGATGATAATATATAGGATGAAACTATATTACTTAATCCTGTATTAACATGAGAGGTAGTTGCTGTTTGAGTATAAGCAACTACGTCAAAAATATAACAAGAGCCAGAGGCATTGTTTGACATTATTAATACGGTATTATTATTTAAACCGATAGCCTGTATAAATGTAGCGTTAGAAATTGTCCAATTACCAGTATGTGTAATTGTATTACTTACTAAACTTATAACTGTATATTTATATGATGTTGTTTGTGGTGTTTCCCAACCAGTATAAAATACAAGATAATTACCTGTTATAGTACCAAACGCACCAAAATTGCCAATAGTTAATCCAGAACTTGCCGCCATGGCATATGAAGTTATCACACCGCTGGTAGAAACTCTTATTAACTTATCTACAGTTAAAAGTATCATTTCACCAGAAGGTAAAATAGTTTGATATAAAATATTAATATTTATACCATCACTAACATTAGCATCAAATATTGGAGATATTAATGGCCTAACTCCAGTACCAGGGGCTAATATAGTACTTAAAGTGCTACCATGTATAGTAGTTATTTTATTACAATGACTATAATTTTGATTTTTACTGGTTGTTTTTAAGGCTATTGTACTATCAAATAAATCAGCAAAACCAACAAACTGTTCTTGTGGTAATTGAACTAAAAGTTCCCAAGAAGTTCCACCAGTATAATGAAGAACACTAACATTATAAACACCGCTGTCTAAATTATTTACCGGCGAATAAGCAATGTAAATATTACCATCTGGCGTAACGAAAGGACATCTAATTTTACTATCTAATATATTAAGAGTTCCTAATTTATAATTAGCATCTCCAGAAGCAATAGATAATAAAGAAGATTGTGTGGTTAAATCAAGTATTTTAGTCCAGGTATCACCATCTACCGGTCTTGTATATACTTCAGCAGTATCTCCAAATAAATAAAAGTTAGTAGCACTATCTGTCTGAAGATTAATCAAACCTTCGGTTCCAGCTAATGAAGCTACATTCTCTATAGTAATAGTAGTTGTTTGGTCAGAATCGGTTTTATATATATTTTGTGTAAATTGGTCTAAATAGTAGATATTGTTAATAGACATTTAATAGACCTTAAAGAATGTTTCCTGGAGCTTGAATAATTAAGAATTGTGGTCCGCTTGGTGGAGTAGGTATTGATGGTACCTCAACATCAGCTGGTAATAATATTTCCGTTAATATATTATTACTAATATATTGATTGATTAGATTTACATTGTAATTAGTAGATGTAGAGTCCATATTTACTATATCTGTATATAGTAAAAGAGAGTTTTGTATAGGTGATACTAACAAACATGTTGGTATATCAGTACGACCAGTATACAATGTAATAGCATACGGTTTCAATGATTTTAAGTATTTAATGTTGGCCATATATTTAATTACCTTATATAAAGTCCCGCCAAGCCCATACTACATATTCTGTATCTCTCTGTTGGACAACAAGTTAACCTAATAAGGCATGATATCATCTGGAATATGACCTATTTTATAGACTAAACTATTATAGGTAGTTTCAACAACATCTCTAACAAGGTTGTCATATTCAGCATCTGTTAACCAGCGATGTTCTTCATCTCTATCCATATCCATTATATTTTTTGTAATAGCTATAACATGATTTAATAAGCTATCTTTTGTATCCTGATTAAATAATCCAGATTTAATAGCGTCATCTAATCCAGCTATAGCATCCTGTTTAATAAGGTTTAGATGACGTTCTCTTGCTTTTTCAAAAGCAGCTTCGTCGTCCTCTTCTTCTTGGTCATCATTATAGTCTAAAACATTTGTATTAGATTTAGGAGTTTCTCTAATTAAAGGAATAGGCTTCATTACTCGAATAGCCTGTTTTTCCTCTTCTGTTAAAAGAGCTAATCTAATAAACTGATAATTGTTTAATTTGCTTATTACCATAATTATACGAGTTTGTTATATTTGTGTAAATCGTCTTTTAATAATTCGCAATAATACTTAAAAGCATTAAGAGATTTAATGAGAGCCTCATTATGTCTGTATGTCCATTCTGGAGATGTTCCAAGGCCGCTGGACATGCCTTTTAAATCATCCATACCGGTAATGAGTTGGTTTAGTTTTTCTGATAGGGTAGCAGGATTTACATTTTCATTAATAACATCAGGTAATCCAGCTTCAGTATAAAGGCGCTCGTCATATGGATTAAAGGCATTTTCATCAAACAGGCTCATAGCTATCTCTTTTAATATATGTATATAAAATTAATTGATGAATTCCCTTCGGACTGGAAAGCCTCTGTCCGATATATATTTAGAGGTTTTGTATGGAACCAAATCCCATTAAATATAAAATACTTGATTTAGTTGAAGGAGATTATCTACTAGATTTTGCTGACGATTTCGCCTATTCTTTTCCTAGAGTCTTTCAAACTAAAGAGGCTGCAGAATTAGAAATAGTATCAATAGTTTATTGGAGAGGCCGTAATAGAAAATTACCTACAACTATAAAAGAACATTTTGAGATTATAGAGGTTGAAGATAATGGCATATAAAGTTCTTAGTCTAGTAGAAGGTGAATATCTTCTTAGCTATTCAAAAAACTATAACCATCTTGTAGATAAAATTTATTATAATAAAGAAAGCGCAAAACAAGACATAGAGAACTTGATTTATTGGTATAATAATGAAAGCTCTTTAAAATTATTATTAGAGTATTTTGAGATTGTAGAAATTGATGGCTAAAATATACATAAACTCGAACATTCAAGGTGATATGTCTATATTTAGTAAATATAGATTTCAACATGAACCTATACAATTTTATAGAATTTTAAACTTAAGTACTGGTGAGTATTTAGATGATTATACTTTTGTTTCTGAACAGGCCGCTCATGAATACTTAGAAAAACATATTCATAAACAGTGGGAAACCTACATGGATATCAGAAGAAAGATTAGTATGTGTAATATTCAATATTCTCCTAATTATAGTACATCAACATCATCTACTATATATTGTGGAGGTAAAGAATATAAACAACCTACAGATAGGGAATACATGTTTGACATAGTAAAGGCGGAAAAGTAGTATGAGATGGGGAACAAAAAGATTAGGTCCAGAAGATGTAAAGAAGGAAAGAAGGAAAGAAGGAAAGAATTGTTAAAAAGTTTTTATTATATCCAAGATGTTATTTTGTAAATACTGAAACAAGATGGTTAGAGTTCGCGTATATAAGAGAAAAAGTTAGACATTCTAATGGTTTTCCTTATAGAAAGTCAAGCTATAACTGGGTAGAGGTAGATTTTGCTACAGAAGATGATTACTTATGGTTTATAAAATCTTAGATTTGCGTAATGGCGAATACTACAGTATTAACGGTCAAAACGAGTTTTCTGAATATGCTAAAGCTTTAGCAACATTAGATGTACATATAGCATTTAAAAAGTTATGTTTAGGTTATTTATCTAAACCTAAAAACCCTAATTTAGAAACACTATATTTACATTATTTTGAAATTATAGAAAGTTAATAAAGACTATGTATAACATACTAAATTTAAGTACTGGAGAATATCTAACTAAAAAACCTTTTGAACGAAGGGCGTCTGCTGAATTCTTTTTTGATTGGTTTACTAAAGATGTAATAACAACAAAAAATCATTTATATGAAATTGTAATTATAGAGAATAAAGAAAATGAAACCATCGTCTAAAAAGTTAAAACCAAATGAAAAATATCATAAGGATTATAATTTTGATATTTGGGATGATAATACTCATGAAACTGACGCTAATGGTAATCGCGTACCAAAAGCTCAAACATATGTTATATCATCGGGAAGTACATATAGAGAAATAGACGCAGATAAGATACAAGATTTAGAAGACCTTAAAAAGATTATAAGTGTTTTACACATATCATTAACTGATGACATAATAAAAGCAAATGGTTTAGAGTATTTAATGAAACCATAATTAATAAAACTTAAAATAAGAAAGAAATAATATGACCAGTAGAAAGACAAAGAAAGAAGATATTATACAAGAGATGGTTGATGTATCCGCAGAATTTGGTGGTTCTATTCAAGCTGAAGGGTATAATTTAAAGAAAGAAGAGACTATGACAAGAATAGAAGAAATAATGTCTATATTTAATAAGTTTAACAGTCTTAAAAATTCTGATGGGACGCCAAAGGAATTAGCAGCTTTTAATGTAGAATGGGTTGTAATTCCCGTGTTAGAGAATAAGTTAGAGTACATACCAAACATTAGAGTACATTTTAAGAACTAAAGAATAAAATGGATTATACCCAAGATATACATAAAATAAATAGGTTTGAAGTGTTTTTCTATAATAATGAAAATTTAGAAGAACCTTTTAAAACCCATCTTGATAATTTAAGATTAAGTTGTTATGAAGTAGTAGAAAACACTACTAACAATACTATAGTATTATCTTTTCATGATATAGAGGATAATTCCATATATAATGCTTTAGAGTATTGTAAGGAGTTTTTATTTTTACAGCAGCCATCTACTACACATGTTAATGCTATTGAAATAGTTTCATATAAAAGTAAGAATGAAAAGTATGAGACAATGGAAATTAGTGGTTTATTTGTAGTTCATGTTTCTGTTGATTTTAGTTGGCTCGGTAATACAAAACCAAGACATTTACAAATAATAATTAAAGACCCAAAAATTACTGTAAAGAGATGAGATTTGTTTTAAAATGATATTTCTCCCAGAGCGAATATAAAAAATTTTCGCTTTTAAGCGAGGATTATTTATAAAGTCTTGTGAGACAATAAAAGTTAAAAAGGAATGAAGAAAAAGCCGGGGTTAATGAAATTTGAAAAGCGTATTAAAATAACCAGCAGCCGATTAATATAAAGGAAGACAAGGAGTTATGAGAAATGGGCTCTTAGAAAAGCGAAAAATTTTTTGTGAGATGTTTTCTAATGCCGTCCAGCACCACATAATTATATAGTTATATGAATGTAAGACTATATCACTATGGGGTTATATGGCGGGAGTTTTTTCTGTATAACTTTCCGGGAATATTCCTTCAAAAGCATAAAGGAATGTGGCATGGTCTTTGCTTGCCAGCAATAATCGTGCCATAACTATATGACCATTTAAGAATATAACTATATGAGCATCAAGTGGTCATGGTTGAGCCGTGGTTTGCTCTGTTCAAATCTAAGGTATGAGAACAAAGGAAAGGAAAGGAAACGATGGTAAGGGTCAAGGTATCATCGGCCTTTCAATCGGTTCAATTCTTTATCTTTGGTAATTTAGTAGTTTAATCTAACAGGTTCGATAACCTGTTATCATGGGAGGATAAACCATGAAGGAACTTTTCAATATCAATACCTTGATCGGCAAGGTATCTATCAATGTGGATGAAGATGCGGAACGCAAGGTTCCCTATCTTTACTTCCACGAGATTTACACTCCAGCGAAGGGAAAGAAGCCCTCCGCTATCTTCACTCAGACCGTGAGTGAATACAAGAACCTGGCTGGCTCGGTGGCCGTGGTTCCCGAGGATGTGATTTCCAAGCTCGTCGCTCTCCAGATGCCGCTCCTGAATAGCGCGGCAAAGAGCGACAATAGCATCCTCAAGGATACCTTCTCCATCGTGGACAAGATGGTCGCTGAATACGATGCGACCAGGGAGACGGCAAGCGGTCCCGTGATCCGCAAGGTTGACGATACCTTGACCGGGCTGCTGGCCCGTATGCTTCTAGTCAAGGCTGGAGTTTCCGGGGAGATCCCGGATACCCTGGAGATTTCCGGCTATCTCACGGCGGCTCGCGCCGAGGCGCACAAGATTGCCACGGAGAACGGCAAGGATACCCTGGGCCAGTTCCGCCTGAAGAAGGCCAAGGAACCCAAGAAAGCCGAGGGAAACAAGCCCGAGACTTCCAGCACGGATGAAAATCCCCTGGACCTCGACAACGAGTAAGACAAGACAGAAGATCCTGACCGTGCTTAGATAGGCGGTCAGGGTTTTATTATGTTCATGAACAGATGTGGTATTAATACACACTCTCCCTACATGATAATAGTAAAGCCCTAACGATTTTCGCCCAAAGACACACACTCACCACACCTTGTAGAAAGGACATACAATGAGATGAGAGTAAGATGGGACTGGAAACCCATAAATTATTATGTATATGTCCAGTCATATACATACGGATTGGTGAATCCGTGTATGCTTTAGCAGACAGATACTGAATACTTGGTATAGTATTTAAGACTGTCTTGTAAAGCACACATTAGCCTGGAGAAACTGGTATGATTAATAAGGATGCTCTACTTGCTATCAAAGAAAAGGTAGCAAAGTTGTTAGCTTTGTCTCAAAGTAATAATGAGAATGAAGCTGCCATAGCATTAACACGGGCTCAGAAGATCATCCTTGAATACAAACTCTCTGTGGCAGAGTGTTTAGCTTGCGGTAATACCTTCACTGATGAACAAATTATCAAGGATGGTATTCCTCTCGTAGCTGCCAAGAAAGTAGCACTCTGGCAATCTAATATCTGTCAAGTATTGGCTCTACACAATGATTGTAAGATACTTAACTATCATGGTATCGGCCTTGTTATCTTCGGTAGAGACTCCGACATACAGAATGTTCGTGCTATGTTGAATTACACTATCCAACAGCTTTGGAATATAGCTCCAAAGAAAATGGGTAGGGTATATTCTGATAGCTGGTATCTTGGCGCTATCTATACAATCGGAAAGCGTCTTGATGAAATGAGAAAAGTAGCACTTAAAGACACTACCATTACATCCTTTGGTTTAATAAAATTAGAGGAACAGTCTAAAAAGGTTGATACCTTTATTAATAAGACTGTTGGTAATGTCATACCTGGAAAAGAAAGTTCTACATCCATTGATAATCATGCTTGGTATCGTGGTATGAAGGACGGAAAGAACATTAATCTTCACAATGGTAATACTCTTTCATAGTAATATAATCAGCATATTAAACTCACAGATACGGACCAAGCAAGTAGATAGATATTCCGTTTAATATCTAATCTTCTGATTAGATACTGTGAGTTTTGTTATACTGATTTCTTTTCTTCTTTACCTATTAATACTTTCATGAGGTAATCATGTCTTCTCCCTTTACGAAGGAAGAACTGGGCGCGTTCTTTAAGGAGAACGAGTCGAGAGTTCTTTCCTTTTGGAAGGAACACGGTGGAACTCTTGGGGAAACAGTAGAAAACATGCTGTCTTCTCACAAGATGTTCTCTCCTATGATTGCTCCTAAAGAGTCTGTGTTTTCTGGCACGGGTAAGTTTGTTGTGCTGGATAATACTAACACTGATATCTGGGAATACATTAAGGATGCTACTAACATTCTGTTTGTTAAACCTGTTCAATCAGGTAAGACTTCGGATGTTCTCAAGGTAGTTGAACACCTCTATAAGACCCATATCATTATCTTTGTCAGTGATAAGAATGCGGCGTTAGCTGGACAAACTAACGAGCGTTCTAAAATCATTGGCTACTCTGTCAAGGACTTCCGAGATATTGGTAATCTTGGAGAAGCATATAAATACATGCTCTCTAATAGCAATGATACTCTGTCCGGTAAGGGAAGAAGGCGTATTGCCCATTTCCTTATGGAAATCAATAATGTTCAAATGCTCATTCAATTGCTTACAATCATTCCAGATAACATTCCTATCGCTCTCATTATTGATGAGGGAGATAAGAACCGTAATGTTGATGGAGAAGCTACATCCTTCATTGATGAGGACGATGATACAGATGATAGCGAGGTAAAACTTCCTCCTATTACTGCTGGATTGTTGACTTGTAAGAACATTCTTCATGATAAGAAGAATGGCAGTAAGACAATCTACGTCACGGCTACTCCTCAAGGTGTGATGTGTTCTGAAAAGGACGATGATAGGTTAGTCGTCTATAAGAAACCCTATGATAATTATACTGGGGTTGGTTTAGAACATAAGCATAACCTTGACATTGTCAAATCAATGCTTAATAATAACTGTAAGGCCCGAGATAGATGGACGGGCGATGATAGGTGGTCTAATTCCTGGTATTCCGGTGTTATTCAAGCTATTGAAAAGTTTGAAACTCTTGGGACCAAGGATGATTCCATTAAGCAGCTGATGCTTATTAGCCTTGAGAATAGGAATGTTGTTCAGGGTAGATTGGCTGCTGTCTGTCGTTCTCTTATTACAAGAGAGAATGATAATAACATCGGTATCATTGTTTTTAATGGTATCAATAAGGATAAGATGAATCCTCTCTTGTCTGATAGAATTAAGGCATGTCCTCAGAAGAAGATTATCATTGTAGCGGGTTTTATGGCTGCGCGTGGTGTATCTTTTACTGACTTCTCAATGCCAGACAACAAGTTTGAACTTGTAATCCAGGTTCATGCTGCTAAGAAAACCGATCCTCTCAATAGTTCAATGCAGGCTATGAGGATTTATGGTCCTGCTCGTAGGACTGTATCCAAAGCTATTCTGTTTTGTAATCAGATTACCTGGGAAGATAACACTTACAACTTTCTTGAAGCCTATCGTGTTTGTAAGGAATTGGCTGAAGGAAAGAGAACAGTGTATCAAAACAGATATAATCCTGAAAGGCCCTTGACGCAAAAGTCTAATCTTCGATACATGAAACAGGGTTTTAGTGATAATATCCTGTTATTTGAATCGTATGACCCGGCTGACCATGAGCCTGTAAGAACAATGTAATAAAACAAAAAGTTCCCTCTGGTGTTAACCTAACAGTAGGTTGTCGTAGGACATCCAAAAGCTACCATTGAGCGTTAGGCTAGGGAATCGAAGTAGCTAACTCCATCATCTTCAACCTTTTTCTAAAGGAGTTTCAAATGTCAAACAAGATTTTTACTTCCAGGAAGAAGGCCAAGAGGCTTGAAACTGGAACGCAAAAGAGGCTGAATAAGGGTCAGACCCAGAAGCAGCTGGAGGCAATGAAGATGTAATACCATTTTTTATAATCTAAACCCAAATGGTTTAAGTGTGTAGAATGTGATTATTATAGACTATCTACTATAGTAATCGAGTATTCTATAATTGGCGGCGATATTTTGTATCGCTTAAGAACAGGGAGCGTGTCGCGGATTTGCTGCGCGATATTTTTTTTGAAACATGGTCGCATTCCACCGATCTGCTCATGCTACTACCGGGAATACATAACCGGATGACAGAAAGGCTTGAGAGTGGAATATTAATGGGCGGCATGAAGATAGATAGGAGCTAACTTGTCTCTGAATCTACTGCCGCCCATTTTTTTTATTGTTAGATATTAAAGAAACAGACAACTAATCCCATACAACAAAGCTGACTAATATATAAGTGGCTTGATTTTGATTGTCTGTTTCTTCAATTTCTCACAATAAGGAGAATACATCATGTCTAATAAAGAAACAAAGCGCGAACAGGAGGAGATGCTGTATTTCATCGCTCCTTGGATTGGTGGAACTATCATCGTTTGTATATTTCTTTCTCATTATTTCAAGTAATTTAATCCCTCATAGATGAGGATAGATAGTTAGTTGTAGACTAATAAATCTACCCTATGAGATTGTTGATATATGTTTATAGATAAAGAAATAAACATATATCTTAACCTGTTTCTAAGCGGAGGACCGCGAAAGATGCCGGGTTGTATTTAAGGGAATGAGGGTTGTCCTATCTTCTTCCCCGTGCAAAGACAGAAGGACTATGAGAAACAAATAACACCTTTGCCAGCATAATAAAATTGGTTGTGTAAAAGAGCCTGATGACTAACAGCGCGTATAATTGGCGGACTGACTCTGTTGTGCTCTCAATCAAAGAAACTGGTAAATAACAAGGTGAATGCCACAACAAGATAAGTAGATGTTGTTGATTTCTGGAGTATATCCTGGAATGATACGAACATGCTTATCTGTTGTGGCATTTTTTATTTATAGTCGATAGAAATTAAACGAGCAGACGCAAGACCTCATACAATAAGCCTGGATTAACCTATAATGGTTCCAGCTGATCTTTGTCGTCTGTTCATTTAACTTCTACCACAACCCTTCTTTAAGGAGAAACGAATGGATATGGCGCGTTGTGAGTCTTGCGGAACCAAGACTAAAGAACATATGCATGTGGTAGATGGAGTTATTATCTGTCATTCGTGTAATACAAAGTCGGTAGCTGATATTTTGTATTCCTTAATGGAAGAACAGCCTGATTTACTCCCTTCGATTAGCTTTCGGAGGACGGTGAGTGGTGTTTAATAAGCTCTTTAATAAGCCTTTCACAAACATGTGGAGTGGCTTATTCGATTCATCTTTTCTTCGTGCTTCTTTTTCAAGGGAGATGAGAATGGTTCAAGTATCTGATGTAAATGTAATGTGCCCCAAGTGTATGTCTTGGAGACAAGTAGAAGACCCTCTCATGTTCTATATGGAATGTGATGACTGTAAAGCATCTGAATATCTTTCTATTCAAGACCAGAACCTTATTACTGGTTTCAAAGAGGTAGAAAGGTTGCTTCGAGCTTATTTCAAAGATAAAACAATTACTGTCAAATACAGCCTTCAAGATGTTGAAGCGTTTGTAGATGACAATAAGTTTGGAATGTCTGATATGTTTTCTAACGAGGACTTAGATTGCCGAGTAGAAGATGTATTAGATAGGCTTAACTTAAAACTTGAATGGATTACAGGTGGAACATTCTGGCTCTATGAGGTTTGATACTCATGGCACAAGGAATGGGAAGTTTATCTCCGTCTGAATATCAAGAACTTAAATCTCTTGAACTATTATCAACTGAACAGCGAAATAGACAAGGAAAGCAGGATAGATACCTTCAACTGAAGTTTCGTTATTTTATTAACCTCGGAAAGAAATAGGAGAATAATATGAGTAGAGGTAGTGGTTGTGTTGGTGTTCCTGTTGTTCCTCTTGGTTGTGTTCTTGGGTATATTGATTAGTATGTTTACTGATTATAAACCCCTGAATAATAAAGAGCTGCTACAACATCAGCTAACTATCATTCATTCTCATACTGAACAGAAAGAATGGCACTATATGAAAGATATTAGGGCCAACATTGCTGTTAAATGGGAATCTACAGTAAAACAATTAGAGAATATTCGACGGCAACAAGAACTTCAAGCTATTCAGTAGCAGGTTGTTTTAGGAGAGCCCTTTTACATAGCTCAATGGTAGAGCGACTCCTGGCAAAGGGGTAGGTTATAGGTTCGAATCCTATTGTAATTAAGGGCTGTCTCAAAACAAATACTCTATAACCAAAGGAGGCGTTATGTGATACTCATTGACATATCTTGTTGAATGATTTGAGTGAGTTTGTAGAATAAAGAGTCAATTACTCCTGGTTGTCTCCAGTTCAGTGGTAATGTTGATACTGTTGGTCAATGTCCCTGATACCAACAAACTTCACGCTCTCAATTCCCAGTCTGACGAGCGGAAGTGTAATGACTGGGGTGAGGCCATCTACTTTAAGACCTTTGTGGTAGGGACAAGATGGATTAAAACCACAATTCTAAGTTGTCGGATAGAGACATCTTAGCTACCTGTTTTACCTCCAGAGGTGCGGACATTTCGTGCTGGCGTTTTTCCAGCCCACCTTTACTGCTGACAAAGCAATCCGTAGCTGGTACTACGGAGAAAACAAATCAGCGCCATGCCAGTGGATCGCGGAACAATTACTCAACGAGAATGTTGAATATTGAGTTCGCCTGGAGTTATTATTTATCCGTGTGATGGTCAGTATTAGGGCGAAGGATGCGCGAAAGCATCCAACAGGCTGCGGTGTCAGCGTATCATACGGTTATTTGTTTTAGGAGAGCCCTATTAGTTATATTAGGGCTGTCTCAAGACAAAGGAGATAACATGAAACAATATAACAACCCAAGTGATGATGGTTGGGGAACTTGTTTTACTATTATAATCATTATTCTTGGTGTTATTATCTTGTTCTGGAGATAATATGCTAAAGATAGTTAAGATTAATGCGGATCGTGGTTATGGTAATGGCATGTGGGAAGTATTATCTTTTTCTTCAAGACCAGATGAATATAAGCTCAAAAGTTTAGACACGGGCGTTCAAATGAATTTGTATAACATTCATTGTTATGAAGATATGGAAACTCGTAAAAAGACTGTATCCATGAGGGAAGAAAGAGCAAGCAAAGTCGGGAGATAAAATGAAAGTCCTATTCATTGATGATGAGGTTTACAGATTTGAAAGAATGTTAGAAACTAACAATCTTCATGTAAACGCTACTCATGTTGATAATGCCGTCAAAGCTATTGATGCGATAGTAAATGACGGTCCTTGGGATTACATCTACTTTGATCATGATTTAGCTACCTTTATTGGTGATCATGAACTCACTGGTAATGATGTAGCAAAAACACTTGTTGGTATGTTTTGGAAGCCTACTAACGTTGTTATACACTCTACCAATCCCGTAGGCGCTAATAACATTAAGAATACTCTTGATGATGCTGGTATTCCTAATAGAGTATATCCTTTCTATAAGTTTATGGAAGGTGTATCTCGCAAATCTAATAGGGGTAGTTAATACAATGACGGGATGGTATCTTCCTCAACGATTTAGAGCGGATGCTTATTAGCGTTGAAGGCTGACTATATAAACAGCGTATCCTGCTTCCAAAATAATACAATAGAGGGGTGGCGGAAGATAGACGCAGCTCCACCAACGGAGTCGATAGGCTCATGACCTATCTTGAAGGTATCAAATCCTTCTCCCTCTGCCAAAGATTATAGTTAACGAGTATATATCCTCCAAAGGGATTAGTGCCTGATCCGCACAGTTAAGAGAACCAGTCTCTTCTTAGTTAACTATAATAATCATCTGTTCCTACTTACGGATGGTCGGGCTTATACCTTTATCACAATGGTTGAAACGATATATACCGTGAGGTCCGAATAAAGGGTTAGAGACAACATCTGGTTTTGACGATGGTGCAGTAAGACCCCAGATTAGTCAACGTTCATAGTGGGTTTTAGTATTAGATACTTGAATGGAGTTTAGGGAGATAACTTGGGTTAGTAGCCGGAAGGCGAATGTAATCCAAGAAAGCCCAAAAGCTACGAAACTCAAGGCTGTTCTATCTAATGCTACTAATAATTAACAAAATTAAGTCGTAGGTGCTATAATGAACAAACAAGAACAAGAGAATTTTGATGAGCGCGATGATTTAGCGCGTGTCAGAGAAACATTAGATAAGTCCGATCAAAATCGCCGGTTGCGAGAATTACAGGTCAATTCTATGCCTTATAGAGACTTACCATTCAATGATGGTATCCTAATGCGTTTTATATTAACGCTTAAACGAATGTGGTAAGGAGTTAATAATGATTAAAGTTATTGAAAATCTTACAGACAAGAGGATTTTATTCCTTGCTGTCGTTTATTTCTTCATTTTTAAGTGTTGTGTTGCTTATCCAGTATTGTTTATCACTCCAATCTGGCTAATTCCTGGTGTCGCCACGGTAATGGTTGGATTAACTTTCGTTGTTGAGCAAGTTAATAAATAAGAACAGTCCTAATGCTGTCTCATTAGGTGGTGCTCTCAGATAACCTCTGGGCAGATTGGCCAACAACTGGAGAAATCTGGTTGTTGGCCTTTTTTAATTTATGGAGACAATATGGCTATCACTAAAACATTATACCCTATTGTTAGAGACTTTCATGCTATTGTTGGTAAATATGTAATAGATAATGATCTAATTGTTTTAGGATTACTTAATTGTCCTACAATGTTTTACAAAGATGGCACAGACATATACACAATTCTCGTAGACGCTGGTTGTTTTGAGAGTAAAGGACAGGCGCGTAAGAATTGGCAAGGCATTAAAGAAATACCAACAGGCTATTCAGAGATTGGTCCTATTGGTAAACAGAAACTAATGCTATTCATTTGGAACCCAACGGAGTAAATAGTGTTAACAAACCAAACAATATCAGCTCTTACACTTCCAGAGAAGCAAGAAGAGGCAATTAAGCGACTTACTACACTTCAAGTCTTTCTTATGTCTGCTCTCAATGCGGCAAGACATGAGCAAGATAAAGCATTAAGGTTGGCTAAAGAGTTCAATCACCTTCAAACCTTATACATGAAGAAATACGGAGTTAAACATGAAGCGTCTAATTAGTGTTGTAGTTCTTGCTTTTAGTGTGTTTGGTTGTAGTTGTGATAGTAATCCAGCAGAGGATAGTAATGTTTTTAATCCTCCCTATCATTTCATTCTGTCTCAAACTGATATGTATTTGAAATGTCCAAAGTGTGGTTCTAATCCTAATGCTATTAGATATCATGAGCCTTCACACGCTGCCAGCGAATGTTGGCACAATGTAGATGGTTCTGGTAAAGAAGAACATTTTATGGTTGTGTGTGGCTTCTGCGGTTATAAGGGTTGGGCAACAATTGAAGAAGGTAAGGCATCTATTTCCGCACACAATAACTCTTCTAATTAGGAGACAACATGATTAAGAAGCTTGTTCTTTTGTTTGTCCTGACTTCTATTAGTCAGGCAACTCCAGTTATTGTTCCTAATGCTTCGTGTGTTTCTTGTCATGTTGGTAAACCTTCTGACAAGAAACTTAATAGTGATACAAAGACGATGGTAAGTCAGTATAAATTATCAGAGTGTGTTGATTGTCATTCGGCTGATAACAAAGGTAAGCTAACTATTATTATCAGTAAATAGGAGAAGTGATGTCTCTTTGTGGTCTTATTCTTTCTGATAAAGAAAAGAACCTCGTAACGGCTACACTTTACAATATCATTAAGAACGAACGAAGAGAAAGTCCTGCTACTGTAAGAAATAAGTGGAAGCTTTTCTTTCGTGGCTATATGGCTACAGAAACCAGAACTTCTACTCACCTGTATTGGGTATCAGATCATAGGCCAATGCTTGGTAAAATGTGTATATTTATTTGTTTAATGAATGAAATCACGCTTGACAACTTTCAACCAAAGATTGAAATCATTGATTGGGAAACTGAGTTGGCACATCTTGGTGTCAATCATATTCTTGGGAGGTATTGATATGCCATCTAACATAGAGTTTTTAGCATCTGAAGCCGAAGAAGTTCACGAATATCTTGATAGGAGAGGTATTCCACGCACTCAAGTAGATATTAGCGGAAAGCTTTTAGATGCTAATCGGATGCCGTGCTATATCATGCCTCTAATTGATAGAGTTATAATGTGGAAGGACTTGGGATGAACAAGTATACTGTATTTTATGGTGATATTTGGAACTCCGGTTCGCATCATTATACACGCTTTCTGTATAAACATATAGAAGCAAACTCTGTTCAAGAAGCTTTTAACATGTTTGATCGTGCTGCTATTTATGTCTTTGAAGGACATATCAATCCTCTTACCGTTAACCGTTAAATAAATATCTTTTTAGCTAATGCCTGATACTAAGAGGCATTAGTCAAGAAGATAGGAGGTCCTTATGGACGCAAATACAAGAAAGAGAATGGAAGAAGCTGGCTTTGGTGTATATGATACTCCAGAGGAGTTGTTTGAGGCTATGTGGCCTGAACTTAAAGCTCTTCGCGAACAGAAGAATTGTAATTGCGATTGCTGTGATGAACAAGAGGGTGAACAAACTTGCCCTCATTGTGAAAGTAAAGATATCAAAGAAGAAATGAAACAAGATACTGTTATTAGTGGTAATAAAGCAACAACAGTTTCTATTCCTGTCTTTGTTTGTCAGGACAAGAAATGTAATTATATGTGGACAGACTATCGCGCTGAAGATATTAGAACGACTGCCCTTCAAGAACTTAAAGAAAGGTGGGAGAGATAATGGAACGGGTTTATTTATCTCGTAGAAATCTTTTAACGCTTCTTTCTAAGTTAGATAGAAAGAAGAGAGGAGAGAATACTGCTTGCACATTAATCAAGCACGATAATCTTCATCCAGTGTATCCACAAACAATGGAAGATATTGAAGTTATAGCCATTGAAGATGAAGATTATTATACACACAGAATACCTGGGCTTGTTCATATTTCAGATACGCCGAAGAAAAACAAACAATAAACTCTTTGGAATATAATATATAGAGCGATATAGCTATGGACATTGAGTTAAACAAACAAGTCTATAAGTGGGTGTAGCTCAGAGGAAGAGCCTTCGGCTTTTAACCGAATGGTCGGGATTTCGAAATTCCCCACCCACACCATTTATATAACTACACCGAGCATGACGGTAGGTGAGTTAGATACTAATGCCAAATTAGATATCATCAATAACCCACCTCCAGGCGTGTAAGTCTGGTAGTTATTAATACAGTTCCTACTCATGCCGGGTAGGATTAAAGAGTTGGCCTAATCTCGCTGTATTATATAAGTTTTAACAACCACCACAACCAAAGCCATTCTCATAAAGGAGAACATATATGGCTCGCAATGGAAATCTTTTCGCACTTACCAGCCCAATTGGAGAGGTTGGTATCTTTCATCAGCTTGGTTCTACCAACCGTAGCCGAGTTTGCGTTCAGAACTGTCTTGTAGAAATGTTTGGGGCCAATAAGGTTTTTATTGGTAAGCGACTGAAGCAAATCAACGGATATATCACGTTTAATAATAGTTGTGTTGGTTATTTTGAAACCCCTGTTGGGCCTTATATGGTAGAGCGTATTACTCCTGCCGACCCTCGTTATGCCAATTCTCCAATTATTCAGGAGTATTCGCAGTTCTTTGGTAAGAAGAACGTCAAGGCTATCATTAATGATGTTCCTGCCAGGGAAGCGAAGAAGCGGGCTGTTGAGACGAAAAACCATACTTCTGCTGTTCAGAAGATGGTTAATTTCCTTGATACTCTTATCGAGGAACTTGGTTATACCAAGAGCCAGCATAATGTTGTTCCTCTTCGTTCTGCTGCCAAGAGGAAGAAGTAATATAAATTATAATAGTTTAGTGTAAGGAGGAAACATGCGATGAAACGTAGACTTGGTTATATACTGTTAGTTCTGCTAACAGTAGCTATACTAAAGATGATTAGCTTATCGTTGGGTTGGATGAACATATCCTCTGACGCTGCTTTTTTCTTTGGCCTTTCTACAATCGGAACCATTGTGGTTATAAGTCCTTGGCTTTACTGTAAGGTTTGGGATAAAATGATTAAATCTACTGTCAGCCCTGTTGTAGCGGTTGGCCCTTCAAAGGAGAAGAAAAATGAAGTTTAAGGCTCTGTTTGCTGCCATTGCTGTTATGGCATTTGGTATGAATTGTACGCGTATTGCTCCTGGTCATGTTGGCATTGAGGTCAGCATGGCTGGAAGTAATCGCGGTGTTCAGGATATTCCTGTTTGCACTGGTTGGGTGTTTTATAACCCGATGGGAACCAATGTAATTGAATATCCTACCTTTGTTCAGACTGCTGTCTGGACCAAGAACCCTGGAGAAGGACACCCTGCTAACGAGGAGATTTCTTTTAACAGTAAGGATGGTCTTACCTTCTTTGCTGATGTAAATCTTTCTTATCATCTGGATGCTTCCAAGGCTCCTTCGTTCTATCTGAAGTATATGGCCAAGGATATTGATACCTTTACTCATGGTCTTATGCGACAGGTTGCGCGAGATGAGTTTAACAATCTTGCTACTAATTACACCGCTGAAGAACTTTATGGTGTGAAGAAGGAAGAGTTTGTTAAGACTGTTCTTGTTCGTGTAAATAATCATTTCAAGGACAATGGTGTTGTTGTTGAAACCCTTGGCTTTGTTGGAGCGCCTCGTCCTCCGGCATCCTTTACTGATGCTATTAATGGTAAGCTAAACGCTATTCAGCGAAGTCAGCAGGCTGTTAATGAACTTCAGGAGACGGAAGCTCAAGCCAAGAAGCAGATTGCTAAGGCTGAAGGTGAAGCCAAGTCTAATATGATTAAGGCAGCTTCTCTTACTCCCGCTGTTATTAAGTGGCGTGAACTTGAAATCCAGCAGGCTGCTTTGGTTAAGTGGAATGGTAATGTTCCCCAGTTTATTGGAGCAAATACGCCTACTCCATTCTTTGACGTGACGAAGCACTAATCAATACTAATTCTTTTTAGGAATGGGCCGCGAAATATGACCCATTCTCAAGAGGAAATCGCGCCGGGATTGTAAATACCGGACTATATTAGTCTCTAACAGGGAGTTAATATGAATGTTAAGATTAAAAGATTAGCTACTGAAAATGAGATGAAAGAAGTAATGGCCTTACTATCAGAAGGTTGTTATGATGAAGCAAAACTTTTATATGAACATTGTACTACTCAAATTAATGTTAAGCAAAAGACTGATAGAAGCCTAAAAGAATTAGCTAAAAGTTTCCTGGGTTTTGGTTTCATAACTAAATATATACATGGGAGATAATAATGGCTGATGACCAAGCTTATATTGAACAGAGGGTATTAAAGACAATGGAACCTAAAACACAGTATTGTGCTTATTGTCATAGAGATTTGTCTAACAATAAAGGCAATCGTTGTGATAACTGTGGAGCATCAGAAAAGATTGTTAAGTCTAATCAGCCTCATAAAATAATGGGAAGAACTGGATCTACTGGACCTAAATAGCTAATAATGTGCCTGTAATACAACACGACCCGTTAGCTCAGCGGAAGAGCAACGACCTTCTAAGTCGTAGGCCAGAGGTTCAAATCCTCTACGGGCCACCAATTTAGCAGAGCTTGATAAGACCAGCATGTATCTCTCTATGACAATTAGAGCAGACTAACACGCACTTATCAAGCTCTGCTTTAGCATTTTCAAAAGAAATAGATTTCATAGACAATGTAAAATCTTTTTCTGCTGAGTTAACATGATGAAACTCCAAAGCTCCATTATAGTTATTATACCCACAACAACTACATTTGCCACCTTTGTATTCAATAGCTTGTTGTTTAAGCTTTCTTTGCCGAGCAAGGGTTTGATCTGATGTACAGGGTTTACAGTAAACAGAGTTGCCTTTCCCATTTCTTCTGTTGTGAAACTCCTCAACGAGTTTTGTTTCTTTACAACGTGGACAATATCTATTAACAAGTTGTTTTTGCTCTACTGTAATATCAAGAGTGTTGTGTTCTCCAAAGGGCGAACATTCAATACAAAACTTACGACTACAGAGATTATGTATTTCCTTTGTAATTGGGTGTCGATAACGATTAGGAAAAACGGTTAAACATTTCTGACAGGTGGGCATGTAGTTCTCCTGGATATATATTTAATTCTATCCTTTTAACTATGGAGTGAGGATTAACATGAGAGAACTTATAATTGCCCACCTGCTAAATTGGGAAGAAGAAGATGAGAATAACGAAAATAATCAACACTTTACTTTCGGAACATTAGCAGAATATCAAGCTATGTCCGATGATGAACTTCTTAGTCTCTATAAACAAGCTGTTCTCACCTATTGCGAATAACCAATGCCGCCGATAGCCAAGTCCGGTAAGGCAAGGGACTGCAAATCCCTCATCGTCAGTTCAAATCTGACTCGGCGGTCCATCAATTTATATAGGATTTAAGATGAAAGAAATTAAGAAGCAGGAACCAAAGAAGTCTTATAGATCGAAGAAGATTGATAAGTTTATGGAAACTTGGTTTCCTATTAAACCTATTGGTATTCTTATCGAACTTAAACTTCAAGAAAAGAAAAATAGTATTCATCGTAGTTAGGATGCCCTATTTAGTTAATAGGAGAGCATATAACTTGTCTCTTGTTGTCGCACAGAGATAAAATAAGCGATAGGTGAATTACTGAGGCGATGACTGGACATACAACCAGGACATAACGCAGGTAATCTCTACTACAATCCTACGAGTTGTAGTATCCTTATAATTCTTTCACGGAGGAGAAATCCTATGAAGTGTGTCAAACTTATCAATACTGGTGAAGTTAAGCGTGTCTCTAATGAACAGGCAGAGCGCGTTGTAAAGCTTGGGACACATGTTTTTTGTCCCAAGAGCGAATGGAAGGCTTTGAGGGCTGTTCCTGTTGTTGAAACTTCTGTTGAAGAACAGAAAGTTTCTAACGATAAGATTAGTAAGCCCAAGAAGGAAACCAAGGTTAAGAAGTATATGAACGGAGTTAACAATGGCTAAGGGTCTTAAAGTTGTTCCTGTTGGTCTTAAGAAGGTAGAGAAGGGCCGACATAGTGAAAAGGTCGCGTTTAAGGCTGGATGGTGCCAGGAGATGGTTCATACCCCATCTGGTTGGGTTGGCGGAAGGAAGTTTCTGCTTCCTAAGTGCCCTCCTTGCCAGCCTGCTGGGGATAAGTGGCCTAAGAAGTAATAGGAGATAATATGCTTTTTGTAAATACACGAAAAGAATACCCTACCATTAATTTGAGTTATAAAATGTCAAGCCTTAATAAACACATTAGAGATTTGTTTCCCAACATTGATACCACTTATAGATTTGGTATTGACAAAATAGGAGATAAGTTAGTATTGATGAGCCACCCGCAAGGTCGTAAAATTAGGCATAACGGTCTTGGTTTTATGACCGATATTACATTTAAAGACTTTGAAGCACTAAATCTTTCTGATACTCTTCTAAATACTATTAGAATTAAGAAAGTTTTATCTTTAAAACCTATAAATGCTAATATGGCTGAAATTATTCTTGAAGAAATGGTTTCAGAACCAGTTAAAGAAACTCCAGCTGCTCCTAACCTATCGCAAGCATTGATTAAATACTTAAAGAAGGAATGTTATAACTTTACTTGTGATGCTTGTAAGACAGTTTTTCCAGACGGTAAGGGGCTTGAAGTTCATCATATTATTCAACGAAATGGCGGTAAGGGCGGCAGTAATCACACTTCTAATCTTGAATGTCTTTGTGCTAATTGCCATACAAAAAAGCATTAATAAATAATAGGAGAATAACAAATGGATAAAACACAAGAAGATTATAATAATGCGATCAAAGGTCAAGAAATGGATAAAGTTGAGTTATCCAAATTTGAAAAAAAGAAATATAATTTAATGTCGCTTTGGGGCGGAATTATTTTAGGTTGTGGAATTATAGCAACTTTAGCATCCCTAAATATGGATACGGGTAATCCAGGTTCTATGGTATATAATGTAGGTTTACTTAATAATAAAACTAATGCTGTAATTATTTCTCAAACTATTGTTTTGAGTGGGGTTATTTTGTTAGCCTTGAGCTTCCATCAAAAAGACAAGTAATCCTTCTGCGATAATGGTATAATTCGATATATTTGTATGCGAGATTTGGTTGAGGCTAAACTCGCATACTTTCTAACTCTCTGTGGCGGAATTGGTAGACGCCTTGGACTTATGATAATTTGAGCACTATATTAGAAATAATATATGTGAATGTTTTCAAATTCGGTGAACTCTTAACAGATAATGCTGATGACAACGCCGAGCTAAACTGAAGAATAAGCGTTCAGGAAGTGTAGAGACTTGACGGAAACTATCTTACTGCGTAATGGCAAAGATAAAGACAAAGTCCAGACCACAAACAAGATTTTATTGGTGATGAAAATCATAGTGGTATGAAAATCCAATGTCCGCAAGGACGTGCCAGTTCGAGTCTGGCCAGAGAGAGACCGAATAATCTAAACAACCTATTCGCGGTTTCGGTTATACATTAGATAAATCTAATGGCAATAGTTTAGAAATATAAGCAACAGGCATCTTCAAATTAACTATTATTAAATATAATGGAGAATACTGTGAACATTCTTGAAACCTTTCCTGTTCCTACAGGAAACATTTTCATTGTTGAAGGTGCGAAGGGAAAGCTGGAGATGCTTTCCCTTGGTGATTACGGGCAACATATTAACCTAAATCAACATAAGCCAGTGCCTTCTGGTATTCCTATTATGCCATTAGAAGAAAAGTGGGTAGTCACTGTTAGCACACAATATGGCTGTTCTATGGGATGTGAGTTTTGCGATGTCCCTAAAGTTGGGCCTGGAAAGAATGCTACGCTGTATGACTTACAAAACCAGATTTTAACTGCTCTTACTCTTGAAGATGTCCCCAAATGGACAAAGAGACTTAATATCCATTTCGCAAGAATGGGAGAACCTACTTGGAACCCTGCTGTTCTTGACTGTGGAAAATGGATTGCTGACCATCTAATGGATGTATATAATCCGCATCCTGTTGTTTCTACAATGATGCCTCGTCATAATGAGTGGTTAAAGACTTTTATCCATACTTGGATGCGTCTTAAAAATAGAGTATATAAAGGAAACGCTGGTTTACAGCTTTCTATTAACTCTACTGATGAAGAAGAGCGTCAGAGAATGTTTAATAATAATGCTTGTTCTCTTGAAGAGATTGCGAGTATTATGTATGGTATTATTCCTGTTGGTAGAAAAATTACTCTTAATTTTGCTATTGCTGGGTATAAGATTGATGCTGAAAAATTAGCAAGGTTGTTTTCTCCAGAACTTTATGTAGTTAAGCTTACTCCTATGCACAAAACTGATACCGCTCTTAATTTTGATATTAAGACGTCTGGTGATTATACTACTCCAGAACCTTATCTTGAAGTAGAAGCTAAAATGAAGGCGGCTGGTTTTGAAACTCTGCTTTTCATTGCCAGTAAAGATGAGGATGAGGGTAGAATTACTTGCGGTAATGCTGTCTTGAGTGGTTCAAGACCATTTGATTTGTAGGAGATATAATGTTTAGTCATGGAATTAAAGCCTCAGAACTAATTAAATTGCTACAACAGCAAATTCAACTTCACGGAGATTTAGAAGTTATTGCTGGTGGAGGAGACTATCCAGAAGGCGTTAAAAGTGTTCAATACGAAGCAAAGGGAGACGCCTACACTCCTAAAAACTCTTTTAAGATTTGGTAGGTTATATGAATAGCACATTGAGCAATAATTGTCCTATATGTAATAAACCATATGCTCATACTCTTGGTGTTATGGGTTATGCTGGGCCTCCTTTTTGGTGCCAGTGTTTTACAACCCAACCTGTTCCTAAAGAACAGTGGCCGAGTTTGGGTGGTATGGAAGAATTACAACAAGAAAACGAACTTCTTAAGCTTGAAAATGAAAGACTTAAAGCAGAAAATAAGAAGTTTATTGAAGGTATAGAAGCCTTAAAGAAGATTTGGGGCATTAAATGAATAACATAGAAGAAATGTCTGATGAACAGCTTAAAGCTGAACTAATTACTGATGACTTTCATGGCAGAGAGTTTAAAGAAAAATGTCTTGAAGAGCTTATAGACAGAGTTGAAGTTAGAGCTATGGCAAGGCAACAACGTTATTCAGATATGTGTTAGCTATGCCTTATAAAATCCTACATTTACTGACTGCTACATTTCTGTATGAATGTTTAGATAGTAAAAATCTTCCAGTTATGTCTTTTGAGGTTGATAATATAGAAAATAATGAAGATTTTACTCAGGCTGACTTCAAAACAAGAATACAGGCAAAAAAGTTTTTACATGTTTGGTTTACTACTGTAAAAACTCATAGGAATTTATATAAAAAGCGACCTGAGTTATATTCATGTTGCTTGGATGAAAGGTTTTATTCGATAATTAAAGTAAAGGATTAGGAATGGGCCAGAGAAGTATAGACCTATTCTTAATTTTTTAATTAATTTCAAAGGGTTGTGATGATTGTTGTATTTCGAAACTTTTATCGTAATAAGATGGTAAATCTATCTGCTACAAGTATTAAACATTTTTATCCTGATATGAGAATGTTTTGTATTACGTTTTATAAAGAAAACGCTACTACAGAATATGATAATCAAGAACCTTTACACTCATATATAACAGAGATTAAAGTTCCTACAAAGTATATTAGTGCTAATACTACTGTAGATGACATAGATATAACAAAAACATCCGGGTATGCCAACTGTGATAACGGTGCTTATTTTACAGAAGGTTATAACATTATTCAAGCAATGTTTTCTACATTAGATGATAAGCTTTTAATGTTAAGTGAGGACCATTATTTTACTACAGGTGAAACCCTTAAAGAATTAATAGATGCTGACTATGATGTTGCTTATGGTGATGCCGAATCGAAATTAGCTGGTTATCTTAAAGGTAATGGTTCTATTCTATGTATTAATCCAAGTAAAGTTAAACATTTGTTTCCAATTGTAGAATACTTAAGAACAACAGTTGAATGGATTATTGGAACGCAGTTATTAATGAAAATTAACCCATCAAGGCTTCACAGTATATCAACACGTAAATGGATTGATTATTGTGGAGACGGTAGTTATACTAATTCAAGTGTAGTAATGGAACAACATATGAAAGACGTAGGTATTTTATAATGACTGTATATGGTTTAATTCCATGTGGTGGTAAGGGAACACGATTAGGGTTGCCGTTTCCGAAAGAGATGCTGCCACAGAAGGGTTATGAATACTATAATCCTTTAATTAACCACACTGTTGAGAAGATGATAACAGCTGGTGCTACATATATTTATTTTGTTCATGGAACAGAGTTTAAACAAGAGATTGTAGATTACTATCATCAACCTCATTTTATTCACATAAAACAAACTACTCCTGGTTTTGCGAGAGTTTTAATAGATTTTTATAATAACGTTTTATTGAACGAAGAGGACCAAGTTTTATTTGGATTACCTGACAGCGTATATGAAGGAAATCCTTTTATTAGTATGGTTCAACGAAAAGGATTAATTTGTGGATTATTTATAACAGATAACCCAGAGACTAAAGTAGACAGATTAACTGTTGACGCAATGGGATTTCAAATAAAGTCTCCAAAACGTATTGATAATCAAGATTGGTTTTGGGGAGTGTTGAAGTTTGATGGGAAAACATTCTTTGATTTATCTCAAGTTTTAGAGTTTGGTGCTTGGTCGAGCAGTAAATATAATGAGATAGGACAAATACTTAATAGGATGCCACACACTTTAATTAAAAACGGCTCTTATAATGATTTGGGAACTTGGATTGATTATAATAGTTATCTATCTGATAATGGAATGAGCATATATGATTAAAATTAGTATTGATGAAGCAGCGGCGTTTGATATGCTTGCCATACTTGCTATTAAAGCAGATAAAACAAAAGATATAAATGCTTATAGTAAGTTTGTGGATGAATTATATAGTTGTCTTGGCGTTATAAAAGTAAACGATATTTTGTGTTCAACTGAATATGAAGACCTTGTAGTAGCAAACCAGAATGTATTTAATCTAATTGACGGTATTGATGCCGGTTATAATCAAGACGCATTAACAGTTCATACAGCTAACATGGAACGGTTTTACGCAAAAAAGAAACTTCAAAAGAAGTTTTTTAATAATACTCTAACAGAAATGAAAACTGTTAAATAGAGGTTAAAAATGCCCATCACTACTCACCACTTTGAATACTGTGGTAATAAAGTTTCTGTATATTGGTATGAAGATAGATACAGGTATACAGTAGAGACAAAAAGGGGTATTGAATATAGAGAAATGAATGATAAGTTTAATCTTATTTACACTAAAGAAGATTTAGAGCTTGCCATTAAAGTGGATATTTCTGTTTATCCTTATGAAGATAATCAGTATAAAGCTAAATGTATTAGGTGTTCAAAACCTTTTGGAGCACCGAGAAAAAAATATAATTTGGCTCCGATTTGTAATAGATGTTTTGCGGCAATGGACGATATATATGGTAGTGGGACAGTATTTTATGAGATTAACACAGACGGAAGTAAGGGTTCTGTCATTAAGGAGACGCAATGAAATTGCCACCTTATTGGAATAAGTATCTTGTTTATAATGGAGGATTTCTTGTATGTCTTTTAATAGCCATATTTACTGGAAATGCAGTAGCAGTAGTAGTATCTGAAATTATTATTTACTTGGCTGCTATAATCAGTTTGTGTGGTTTGTATTTGTCTACAGCTAAAAACTATTTAGGAGATAGCTTTAGACTTATTGCAAAGAAAGAGATGAAAAAAGAAACATACAACATAAAGTTTCATAATATAGTTGATACCATTTTTGACCTCTTTGTATTAGTTTTATTGTTTACAAACGGGTGGTTTGTTTCAAGTGTTGTATATTTAATCCATTCTGCTGGCCTTATCGAAACAAAAATTAATATAAATAAAAGCAAGTAGTTTTATTTAAACGTAGTAAATGTATAATTCACTACGCCCCATAGCTCAGCAGTAGAGCAAGGTCCTTATAAGGCCGAGGTCGAAGGGGCAGCACCTTCTGGGGCGACCATTTATAAACTCCGATAGTCGAATCGCGGCATTCTTGTGTTAAATCACAAACTATCACCAGGACAGAGAAGGACTTTGCTAATTCAAGCTTCTCGAAGTAGTTCGAATCTACTGGAGTTTACCTTTTTGGAGTATTAAATGTATTCAGATACTAAATATGTAGTTAAAGACCTTATCTCAAATGAATACATGAGATGGGGAGGTAGAGGCGATAGTTCTAATTGGGTTAATACTACCCCACATTTAGAACATGCATTTCTTTATGATAGTAAAGGACCAGCTACTGCCTTTATTAATCAACATAATAAACGAATAAACAATCCACATACTGTAGACCTGAACAATCTTCCTCCCCATTATAAATTAGTAGTAGTGGAAATTGAAGTTGCGTATAAAGAAATATAAACATAACTTTTAATGGGCCAACCTCTTTCAAATGGGGTTGGCCTTTTTGCGTTTCTACACTTACGAACAACTTCCTTAAACACCTTTCATATAACTCCTATTATATAGCTATTTAGGGGTATATGATATTATCTTATCTTACATAAGATATTCATGAATAACAGGGTGTTTAGGCAATTTGTTAGATTCCTTAAGGGAACATTAATTATATTAATAGTTATATATAAAGCTAAATAAACTTATTGGTAGACAATAAAAGTGGAGAGCAAAATGACTAAAAGATTGCCTAAATGGGTATATGCTCATAGAAATGTTAAACTCCGAAAATATGATATTCTTATTGACCTCGCAGAAATACATACAATCTCACGAAAAATGTATGAGACTGGTAAAATCAGCAAGAAGATAATAAAGAAGTGGCGAGTTAGAGACTTAAAAAATACTTACCACAATAGTAATTGTGAACATAAGTGGCTACCAGAAGCTGTATTTGGGAATAAAAAGGAAAGACAATACTTTAATCCTTCTAAATCTGGTTGGCGTTGTGTTAAGTGTCATTGTTGGTGTTCAGATTTACATGATGATGAGTTTAAGAACTCTGGATTTTATTGCGAGCCATATATTTCAAGACAAAAGATTGCTCGTTCAAGAGTAATTAAAGCTTGGACTGACTACCCACTTATTGAAAAGGGCGATATTGCTAATAAAGAAGCTCCTATTAGAGAGTGCGTTATACTTTCTTATGATAAAGATAAGTATTGTTGGGTTTTATTTCCAGATTTAAATAATTTTACAATTGAAATTAAAGCCGGTTATTTATATTCTAAATCTGGTCGTTGTGGTGATGTTCCTACTATTCCTATTAAACGATTAGAAAAACTTCCTGAGGTATTGCCAGATGAGTTTAAAGAAGCATCATTATAGTTTAAAGTTTTTTCCGCTAACCTCTAATGATTATAAGAGGTTTTGTTGGCCGTGGTGGAAGGATTATCTTAATCCCAAAACATACTGGAAAACTGTAAAGTATTTCTGTCAGAGAGGTTATAGAGGCTACGCAGATTGTGATAGCTGGGATGCTGACAGTTATTTTGAAGCTGTAATGCTCGGTGTTATCAAGCATCTTAAAGAAAATATACACGGCTATCCTTGTGGGTTGATAGACGGTGTTGATGATTTTGATAGCCCTACACATGATGGTGGCTTTGAAAAATGGAAATCAATCCTTGATGAAATTATTGAAGGGCTTGAAGCTTCTATTGAATTGAGGCATGAAGATACAGTTCCAGAAGGAACATATAGTTCTGGTCCTATTGAATGGGAAGAGGTTCCAGGTAATCCAGAGCTTTTGAGAATGATTGATAGGGGTTCAGGATTTAATAAACTTCAATATGAACAGTGGCAAGCTCCTTTACTTAAAAAGAAAAAGAGGGCTATGCTTCTTCTTGTTAAACATTGGGGTTCATTCTGGGATTAGGAGTTTGATATGCCAAAGAAAGACGCACACGGTAATATGGGAAAGATGCTGTCCTCTCTTACTAAAAACTCTGATGTAAAAAAGTTAGAAGCTCGGGTAAAAGAACTTGAAGAAACAGAACAAAGGCTACTTCAAAAGCTTGCTGACGCTTCACAAGAACATACTAAACAAAGAACTATTCTCCAAGCAGAAATAGATAATCTGAAAGCTTTGGAGAGAGAGATATTAGAAAAGGCTGTTCAGAGGGTTTATTTCGGAGTAGTTGATATAGACCCAAAGCCATATCTTAATAATATGATGATGTTTGATTATCCAAGATATACTTGGAATGAACTTCATGACCTGATTAAAGGAATAAAGAGATGACAGTTGGTGAATTGATTGCTAAACTATCTGAAGTGGAGGATTTAAACAGACCCGTTCATCTAGGTGGGGATGGTGCTAAATGTATAGAGGTTGATGATAGCCTTGATGCAACTGAAGTTTATCTTTACTTCCATTGGGAGGATTAATAACAATGGGCAAGTCCTATAAAGATATTAATAAACAGCCTAAAAAGATTAGCGCGAGTAAGCATGTTCGTATTCAGTATGAAGAAGATGAAGCTGAACAGGACATTAAGACTTATACTGGCCAATCTTTTGCTATGGTATTAAAGAAACAAGAGGAAGAATAATTATGAAGAAACTTTTAGCTTTATCTCTATTAGTATTTGGTTTGGCTTGTAGCAAGCCAGTAGTTGTAGCTCCACCAACACCTGCTATGGTTGCTGTTCCTGCTGGTAGACAGACTACAATTGTTTGTCCTAATTGTAGGCAGGTTCTGATTGTTTCAGTTCCTGAAACTGTTTGTCCTCCATGCACAAGACTTCACGTTCCTGGATTTTAATTACAAAGCAGATGAAATGTCAAACAGTAAAAGCATAATTCCAAATAAGTTATCTATATCCCTTGAACCAGACATGGCCAAGAAAGTTGTTCTTTTGTATATACCTAATCCAGATATTCATTATCACATTGAATTGTCTGTGGATGAAGCATATAAACTTCTTGTGTGGCTTGAAAATACTAAACTTGATTGGATATAATATGTCATTATTCTTTAGTAGCGATTTACACATAGGACATTTAAGGTGTCTTGAAATAATGCACTTACGTCCTTGGACTACTATTGAGGATATGAATGAGGGTCTTATAGAAAGACACAATTCTGTCATCAAATCTGATGACACTATTATTTATCTTGGCGATCTTATTATGGGAAAGAAGTCAGAAAATGTTCCTAAATATATCCCGAGACTTAATGGGCATAAAATCTTACTCTGCGGTAATCATGATTGGCTTCCTTCAGAAGTAAGAGAAGCAAAGCTTAAACAGTTTGAAGAAATGTATAAACTTTCTGGAATAGATAGTATATACTATGGGACAGTAGATCTTAATGATATTTATAAAGGTCCTACTACTGGTATTAAACTTTGTCATTTCCCTCCTGCTGATTTTGATGACCCAAGAGACATAGAAAGAAAAGAACAAAGATATCCAGAGTTAAGACCTATCATTAAACCAGATGAATATCTTCTTCATGGGCATACCCATTCTGAAAATAAGCTAACTACTAATAATATACTTCATGTAGGCGTTGATGCTTGGGACTATAAGCCTGTGTCTTTTGAGATAGTGTTAGAATGGCTTGGAATTAAGTAATAAAGGATTTAACATGCTTATTAATGGATTAGAAGTTCCAGGTGATTGGATAGATTACCCTTATTCTTTTTTGGTAGCTGCCGTTCCTATCTTTCATGAACAAGGAACTTTTCCAAAAGCTTGGCATAAGCTGGCACAGCTTGGTATTACTGGGTTGTTGAAGTCCAAAGGTTGCCCAGTAATAACAGAGTTTAAACCGGTTAAGAAAAATACAACTACCGCATCCTATTCGTATGTTATTAAAGCGAACCCGAGACTGGATTATATTATTGTTGTATCTATATTTAATAAGAATAAAAAACTTATTAAAACCAACGTATCCATTAATCTTGTGGGTAATGGAGAAATCGAGTCTCCATCTGATGAGATAGCATCAATACGCCTGACTGTTAGGCCGACTGGTATTGACGGCGTTGTTGACAAGAAAGAAATTGTATTTAGGCAAGAACAGCCTTCATTGTTCTAATCTTTTTATTGAACTGATATAGGCAGATATCAGTTCTATTAAGAAGAAATAAATGTTTAATTGCGGTCATCCTGGTAGTGGATTTGACACAATTAAATATATGACAACTAAAATAACCCCATTTTCGCGCCAATGCCCATCATGTAATAAAACTTTATATTATAGTAATAAAAGTAATATGAAGCTTTCTGCAACAAAAAATGCTACTTGTGTTGCTTGCTCAAATAAAGCTTGCGCTTTATCTGGTAAAGATAATCCCTTTTTCGGTAAAACTCATTCCAAAGAGATGAAAGCACATCTTACCAAAAAAGCCCTTGAAAGAGTTAGAACACCAGAAGAGATAGAACAAGCGCGGACACAGTTAGCAAAAGTAGCAAATACTAAATCTGTATTAACTTGTTGGACAGAAAAGTATGGAGAAAACAAAGCTAACATTTTGTGGGAAGCCAAGAGAGAAAAAAATAGAGCATCCTCATCTGGTAGTAATAATCCCATGTTTGGTAAAGCATCTCCACAAGGTTCTGGCAATGGCTGGTCTGGTTGGTATGGTGAATGGTATTTTAGAAGTTTATTAGAACTATCCTTTATGGTAAATACAATAGAACGCTTTAACTTTACTTGGAAATCCGCCGAGGATATAAAGATACCATATACAGATTATTTAGGTAATCAAAGAAATTATTTTCCAGATTTTATACTTAACGATAAATATTTGGTTGAAATTAAACCAGCAAGATTAAAGAATACACCATCAGTTATAGCTAAACAACAAGCTGCTATATTTTATTGTTCTTTAAACAATATGATCTATAAACTTATAACCCCTATAATCTTAAAACAAGATAAAGTTCTTACTTTATACAATGAAGGAAAGATTAAGTTTCTTCCTCGTTATGAAGAAAAGTTTAAACAACTCTACTTAAAAGAGGTATAACATGAAGCAGGACAGGCAATTACTATTAATTCGTGGGCTACCAGGAAGTGGAAAAAGCACTTACGCAAGGACTTTGACTGATTACACCCATTTTGAGACAGATATGTATTTCTGTTTAAGTGGTGAATATAAATGGGTTGGTAGCGAAATTGCGAGAGCCCATCGTTGGTGCCAAGCTAAAGTTTACGAAGCGCTTAAAGAAGGAAAGAATGTAGTTGTTTCTAATACCTTCACCAAAAAATGGGAAATGGAAACCTACTTTGAAATGGCCAAAGAACTTGGTATTTCTATTTCAGTTAAAGAAATGACTGGAAAATATGCTAATGTTCATGGTGTTAGTGAAGAACATATTCAAAAGATGAAGAGTAGGTGGGAGAAGTTGTGAGATGTAGATTACTATACTTACCTTCGCAAACTTTTATACAAGATATAGTCTGTGTTAGAACATCAAAAAAAGGTCCTGGAGAAACATATACCGGTTCTATGTTAGAGTTTCCTTCTGAAGAGGCGGTATTAGAAAGGGTCCAAGGCTATATAACTATACCAAATATATATGTAAAATATAAAGAATGGTGTAAACTTAATAAAATTAATATCTTTCCACTTCTTATAGAACACTTTACTTCTGTAGAGATAGAAGATGAGCAAATATAAAATCCTTTACCTTCCAACAGGCGCATATATTAAAAGAGCTTTTAGCGGTTATTCATTTGAGTTTGAAATACAAGAAACAGATTATATTTTAGACTCGAAAACTTCAGCTGAAAGATTAATTTTTTCAATGGTAAGAACAGAAAGACCACCACATAATGGATTTATGGATTATAATAATATAATCTTTCCTTCTATTATAGCTCATTTTGAAATAATAGAGGATAAAAATGAATAATAAATGGGCCAAGATTACAGACTCCCATTGGATAAATCCAGATATTGGTTATATTAAATATATTGGAAATGATTATTGGGAAATAACTCCGAAGCCTTTTTTAAGTTATCCAAAAACTTTACATTCACTTGAAGAGTGTATTGCTTATGGAAATGATGTATATGAAAGTTATATTACTTGGAATAAACAATGAAAAAGAAAACACTTAAAGCCCATAAAAAAGCAGCCAAGGAACACCTTTCTAATGTTGTAATTAATAAAAGCACAAAAGTTATTAAGAACAAAAAGAAAAATCCTAAACCATTTAAGTTTTCCGGTGGAGAGTAATATGAATAATCCTTTATATTGGAGATTAATCAGTTTTTACAAAAGGCCAAATAAAAGCGGTTGGTATATTGCTCTATTAGAAAAAGAAACAATTCCTGGTGAGTGTTGGGCATTTCTTGCTTTAGTGTGGATGCCACAGTATCGTTGTTTTAAATTGTTTTTTAATCAGAAGGCATAGACGCACATGGATTTCAGAGAACCTCTACCACCATCTACAGGAAACCTTACGTATCATATACTAATGGAATGTCTTGATACCTTTATATATGACTATGTAAATAAGAAAAACGGAGAAGAGTTTCCAAGCATTAGAAACATTCTTGATGTATTTCTTACATATGTTAGAGATATTAAAGACGTTGATTTTAGTGTTCTTCAATCAAGAGATTTAGAACCTAAAGAAATGATTGAAAAGATTTCAACAGAGCTGGCAAAGATGGGAAAGTCTGAACTTGTAGACTCTGAAAAGTTAGGACTATTAGAAACTCTGTCAGTAAAACCAGAGCAAAAGCCGATTAAAGCTACCAGAAAAAAGTCAGTTAAACAACCTGAAACAACTTTAGAGATTGAAGCCTTTATTCCCACCGAAGAGGATATTAAACTTTTGGGTTCTTGTGGAATAAAAGTTAAATAATTATTTCGGTTTAGCACAAGTGATTACGATATGTTAGTTCGAAGGCGTATTCAGCAACCAAAGTTAGCGCGAGAGCGCATCTTATAGGCTTCGGCCTTATCTGTAGTAAGTGTAATTGGCTCAACCAATTTGCGCCTTGTTTATTTGAGACATATTCAGCAACACAACTTTTACAGGAGCCTTCGGGCGCATAGTTAGAGGAGTGATTAGCCAACTAATCAATGTCTCGTATTTTATATTGTTCTTTGATTTAAAGAGATTAACAGCAAACATATCTGGAGCA
>Ga0316230_1000498_pt1 | contig 55309 bp, 44 predicted proteins | sample TBH18025metaG_FD_206004 | JGI IMG/M metagenome (GOLD analysis project Ga0316230, IMG submission 206004) | Freshwater microbial communities from Trout Bog Lake, Wisconsin, USA - TBH18025 | ecosystem: Environmental > Aquatic > Freshwater > Lake > Hypolimnion/Profundal zone | place: USA: Wisconsin... | reverse complement strand
AAGAATTATTACGCACTATCAAGCTATTTTTTGATTGCCAGTTCCGTAATTATGTAGGGTGGATGAACGACAGCGCATCCACCATCCCACGCGAAAATTATTCATTCGTACCTCATACCTGTGGTGATTGCAGATTCGCTGCTACCCCGTGAGGGTTTCCACCCCTTGCTCACGGCACGACTGAACGACGACCACGACCATTCCCCGGGACGGCTGAGCTTCCATGTTTTACGGGATTATAATGAATACAATCCGTTTCCTGTATCGAATTTTGTCGTTGGTGGATGCGCTTTGCTTATCCACCCTACGGAACTCGCCACGTACTACTTATTACCTAGTCCTTTTGGCATATAGACTGGCATCTTTTTTAAGAACACACTCCGTCTGTCTGTAGCGCGTACCAATGAATTTTCCAGAATCAGTACGTTTGCAACAGATTTCATGTTACGGGAAACATTACGCGAGCCACGGGAAATTTTTCCAAGCCACGGGAAATTTTTCGAAGCTACGGGAAATTTTTCCAAGCCACGGGAAATTTTTCGAAGCTACGGGAAATTTTTCCAAGCCACGGGAAATTTTTCCAAGCTACGGGAAATTTTTCCAAGCTACGGGAAATTTTTCCGAGCCACGGGAAATTTTTCCGAGCCACGGGAAATTTTTCCAAGCTACGGGAAATTTTCGCGAGCTACGGGAAATTTTTCCAAGCTACGGGAAATTTTTCCGAGCCACGGGAAATTTTCGCGAGCTACGGGAAATTTTTCCGAGCCACGGGAAATTTTTCCGAGCCACGGGAAATTTTTCCAAGCTACGGGAAATTTTTCCAAGCCACGGGAAATTTTTCCAAGCTACGGGAAATTTTTCCAAGCCACGGGAAATTTTCGCGAGCCACGGGAAATTTTTCCAAGCCACGGGAAATTTTTCCGAGCTACGGGAAATTTTTCCAAGCCACTGGAAATTTTTCCGAGCCACGGAAAATTTTTCCAAGCCACGGGAAATTTTTCCGAGCTACGGGAAATTTTTCCAAGCCACGGGAAATTTTTCCAAGCTACGGAAAATTTTTCCAAGCCACGGGAAACTTTTCCGAGCCACGGGAAATTTTCGCGAGCCACGGGAAATTTTCGCGAGCCACGGGAAATTTTTCCGAGCTACGGGAAATTTTCGCGAGCTACGGGAAATTTTTCCAAGCCACGAGAAATTTTTCCGAGCCACGGGAAATTTTCGCGAGCCACGGGAAACTTTCCCAAGTCACGGGAAACTTCCGCGAGCCACATTCAATGCTTCTCAAGCTTCATGCACCACGAAATCGCGCCATCCTGGTCCGTTTTAAGCTGTCAGTGGCCGGCGTCATATCAATACTGTTGGCACTCGTTGTTAAGAAAAAAACGAGCTGGATTTTCGTGGATGAAAGCGATTAATTTAGATATTGGAATTAATACCTTACCCATGCTAAATCACATAGAACCATCAAAAGTGAATTGGACTGTATACCTCAGGCTTTGAGGATGAATTACCGGTAACTTTGCGCCGGTACCGGGCAACACGGGAGAGGTTAAAAGGGAGGCAGGAAAGATGATCCGGAATCCCGCCGTACCGTAAAATCATAGTAAAAAGTAGCATTGATCTTCAATAGCCCGCCTGCCGCAAGCAGGGCTGATAAATAAGGGGGCAAGAAACTTCGCATTAAAAAGGCAAGCCCCAAGTTTTATTGCCCGTGCGTAATATCAGATGCGACTTCAAAAGTACCGCATAACGTGATGTTTCCCACTTGCAAGCGGACTAAGCTGTTGCTTATTTGTATGTTGGTCATTGTGCTGAATGTACATCTGATCGGATGGTTTCACGTGGAACAGTTCATTTCGGAATGAGGCCGGTGTATGATGCGGCACTTTTAAAAATCTGTACTGTGATGAAATTTCCTGAAATATTCGACGTAATTGTGGTGGGTGGCGGGCACGCCGGAACTGAAGCGGCATTGGCCAGCGCGCGTGCAGGTTGTAAAACCTTGCTATTGAGCCACAATATCGAGACTTTGGGGCAGATGTCCTGCAACCCGTCTATAGGCGGTATTGGTAAAGGTCATCTTGTAAAAGAGGTCGATGCGTTGGGCGGTGCCATGGCGCAGGCAACAGACATTGGCGGTATTCAGTTTCGTATTCTGAATTCGAGTAAGGGTTATGCCGTGCGCGCCACCCGTGCCCAGGCAGATCGGATGCTGTACAAACAGGCCATACGCAGTATGCTGGAAAATCAGCCCAATTTGTGGTTATTTCAGCAGGCAGTCGATGATTTAATGGTAGAGCAGGACAGAGTGACCGGTGTGGTGACGCAATTGGGGCTGCGTTTTCATGCAAAAACCGTGGTATTGACTACGGGTACTTTTCTGGCAGGACTGATTCATGTGGGGCAGGCCAATTATCAGGCGGGCCGTGCGGGCGACCCGCCGGCCATCAGCCTTGCGCATCGTCTGCGTGAGTTAAAACTACCGGTTGGTCGCTTAAAAACAGGCACACCGCCACGCATCGACGGACGAACAATAAATTATTCAGTGTTGCAAGAGCAGGCAGGGGATGTTCCTGTTCCTGTATTTTCTTTTATGGGCAGCGCGTCCCAGCACCCGCAGCAAATGTCCTGCTGGATTACCGAAACTAGCGAACTCACCCATGAGATTATCCGTGGCGGACTGGACAGATCGCCCCTTTTTACCGGTGTTATCGAAGGCATCGGGCCGCGCTATTGTCCGTCCATCGAGGATAAAATAACCCGCTTCGCCGATAAAAATTCGCATCAGATTTTTCTGGAACCGGAAGGATTGACGACCAACGAAGTCTATCCAAATGGCATCTCGACCAGTTTGCCTTTCGATGTGCAATTGGCATTGGTGCGTTCTATCAAAGGGATGGAGAACGCGCATATACTGCGCCCGGGCTATGCGATTGAATATGATTACTTTAATCCCTGCGGTCTGAAAAGCTCGCTGGAAACAAAAGCGATACAAGGCTTGTTTTTTGCCGGTCAAATCAACGGTACAACAGGTTACGAGGAAGCTGCGGCACAAGGCTTGCTGGCCGGTCTGAATGCATCATTACAGGTGCGCGAAATGGATGCCTGGTGCCCGCGTCGGGATGAAGCTTACCTGGGCGTACTGGTTGATGATCTGATTACGCAGGGCGTCACTGAACCTTATCGCATGTTTACCAGTCGTGCCGAGTACCGTTTGCAATTACGCGAAGACAATGCAGATTTGCGTCTCACTGAGACGGGAAGAAAGCTGGGTATTGTTGATGACGCGCGTTGGCGGGCCTTTGAAATCAAGCGTGAAGCAATCGTCATTGAGCAGCAGCGTTTGCGCAACACCTGGGTAAGCCCGCACAATTTGGCTGTGGAAAATGCGCAGCGCGTGCTGGGAAAAAATATTGACCATGAATATTCGCTGCATGAGTTACTGCTGCGCCCGGATGTAAACTATCAAAGTTTGATGACGATCCCGTTGGCGGGACCTGCGACGGCAGATCCTAAGGTGTCAGAGCAGGTGGAAATACAAGCCAAATATCAGGGTTATATCGACCGCCAGCATACTGAGATTAAGAGCGGTGAAAAAAATGAAGCCTTGCGTCTGCCGGAAAATCAGGATTATCGGGAAGTGCGCGGTTTGTCCATAGAGGTTCAACAAAGGTTGAATCAATATCAACCTGAAACAGTGGGGCAGGCAGCGAGAATTGCAGGCGTGACGCCGGCGGCGATTTCACTGCTGCTGGTTCATTTAAAGCGTGGATTCCGTAGTGAAAAAGCAAATGAATAAAACGCTGTCGGAGGAATTACAGCAGGGCATTTTGCAATTGGGTCTGTCGGTGAATCGTGATGTGCAGCAAAAGTTGCTGGCATATCTGGCTTTGCTGGTGAAGTGGAACAAAACATATAACCTCACTGCAATCCGCGATCCGCAACAGATGGTCAGGCATCACTTGCTCGATAGTCTGGCGATACTGCCGTATCTGGAAAAAGGTCGCTGGCTGGACGTGGGATGCGGTGCCGGGTTACCGGGGTTGATGCTGGCAATTTGTCACCAGGACTGGGACGTGACTTTAATCGACAGCAACAGCAAGAAAACCGGCTTTGTACAACAGGCGATTATTGAACTGGCAATTGTCAATGCCCGGGTGCACTGCATCAGGGTGGAAGATTTTCAGGCAGCAGACAAGTTTGACGGTATTATTTCCCGTGCCTTTACCGAGTTGGGTGCTTTTGTGCGGTTGACGCGTCATTTGATTGCCGACGATGGCCGCTGGGTGGCAATGAAGGGGATACCGGAACAGGAGTTGGCGAGTGTGCCGGAAGATTGTGTTGTAGAACGGATCATTCCGCTTGTTGTGCCGGAGCTCAATGCCGCACGCAGTCTGGTTATTGTTATACCTGGAGGAAAGCATGACTAAAGTAATGGCCATCGCCAATCAAAAAGGCGGGGTGGGAAAAACCACGACCACCGTGAATCTGGCTGCCAGTCTTGCCGCTGCAAACAGGCGCGTGTTGTTGATTGATCTGGATCCTCAGGGTAATGCGACCATGGGGAGCGGCATTGATAAACGGGATCTGGAAATCACGGTGTATCACGTATTGTTGGGCAAAAAATCAATCTTCGAAGCGCTGATGAAGTCAGAAGTTGGGAAATATGATGTATTGCCTGCTAACCGGGATTTGGCGGGGGCGGAAATAGAGCTGGTTGAATTTACTGAGCGCGAAACGCGTTTGCGAGACGCATTGGCATTGGTGGTAAATGAATACGATTATGTGCTGATTGATTGCCCGCCTGCGCTTAATTTGCTGACTTTAAATGGTTTATGTGCAGCAAAGTCAGTGATGATTCCGATGCAATGCGAATATTATGCCCTGGAAGGATTGAGCGATCTGATCAATACCATTCGCCGTGTGCGCGCGAGCCTGAATCCTGTTCTGGAAATAGAAGGGTTGTTGCGCACTATGTTTGATCCGCGCAATACACTGGCGCAACAGGTATCTGATCAGTTGCAGGCGCATTTTGGCAACAAAGTATATCGAACAGCGATTCCCCGCAATGTGCGGCTGGCAGAAGCACCCAGTCATGGTTTGCCGGTCATGCATCACGACAAATCTTCAAAAGGTACGCAGGCATATCTTGCCCTGGCCAGTGAATTGATGGGTGTCGAAGAGAACCCGGTAACAGCATAAAGAACAATCTGCGCGATGAATTAGGCAGGGGTATTACCCGGCTTCATTCATTGCGCGGGCAATAGTTTGTAAAATTTCGTTGATGAAAGCCGTTTCAAAATAAGAAAGCAATGATGACAAAACCACAAAAAGGGCTGGGGCGCGGTCTGGAAGCATTGCTGTCCGGGGGCAAAAGTGAAAAGGATGACGTACTGCGCGACTTGAGTGTGGCACTACTTAAGCCGGGGAAATACCAGCCTCGCACCAATATGGGGGCGGAGTCGTTACAGGAATTGGCCGAATCAATCAAGGCGCAGGGGGTGATTCAGCCGATTCTGGTGCGGCAACTGATTGACGACAGTTACGAAATCATCGCCGGAGAACGTCGCTGGCGCGCAGCACAGATAGCAGGATTAAGTCATGTGCCTGTGCTGGTGCGCAGTGTGCCGGATAAAGCTGCGCTGGCAATGGCCTTGATTGAAAATATTCAACGGGAAAATCTGAATCCGCTGGAAGAGGCCGTCGGTATTCAGCGCCTGATTGATGAGTTTGAGATGACTCATCAGGCCGCCGCCGATGCGGTCGGGCGTTCGCGCAGTGCTGCCAGTAATTTGCTGCGATTATTGAAACTTCCGCACACTGTACAAAGTATGCTGCTGGAGAATCAGCTGGATATGGGGCATGCCCGCGCGTTGTTGGCACTGGAGGGAGCGCAGCAAATCGCTGCTGCGAATAAAATAACCCATGAGGGACTTTCGGTACGTGAAACAGAAAAGCTGATACAAGCCTGGTTGAATCCTAAGCCGCAGCACGAGAAACCGGTAAAGAGTCGTGACTTGTTGAATTTACAGGAAGAATTGTCTGAGTTGATGGGGGCGAATGTGATTATAAAGGAAAAAATGCAGGCGACCGGCCAATTGATAATTGACTATGCCAGTCACGAACATCTTGAAGCGTTGATAAATAGTTTGAAAAATTGTAATAAAGTGACTTGACTTGATTTGATGAAATCAATGACAATGCGGTCTATCCGAAAACGAGCGGGATTGAAAAGGGGTCGAAATCTCAGCTATGGATGATACAAAAACAACAATAAGGTTAGCCTTTAACAAGGCTGCACGCTGGCAAATAATCGTAACACTGATCTTTTGTGTCGTCTCTTTGCTGATCGGCACGGTAAATGCGGCGATCTCAACCTTGTTGGGTGGTGTCGTGGCGATGACCGGCGGATATGCAGGTGTGTTAATGACAAGAATGCAGAATGATCAGTCAGCCGGCAGTGTGCTTATCACTTTGCTGAAGGCTGAGGCGACAAAGATTTTGGTAATTTGTATGTTGTTGCTGGCAGTATTTAAGCTTTTTAACGGGTTGGTCCCAATGGCTCTGATAGGCGGGCTTGCAGCAGCTGTGCTGGTATCAGGAGCAGGGCTGGGGGCTGTAGGAAATAATAAAAAATAACTGGATCAACGAATGTCAACAGAACACGCGCTAACACCATCTAGCTATATAACGCATCACCTAACATACAGTACGCATTCATTTGGTAATGGTGGTTTTTGGTCCATCAATATGGACACGCTCGGCGTATCACTTGTGTTGGGCATATTGACCTTTGGTCTGTTGTGGTGGATTGTGCGCGGCGCGACTGCCGGTGTGCCGGGAAAGCGACAGGCTGCAGTCGAAATGCTGGTTGAGTTTGTTGACGATCAGGTCAAGGGCATTTTTCACGGTGACCGGAATACCTTTGTCGCCCCGTTGGCGTTGACCGTGTTTGTCTGGGTCTTGATGTTGAATGCAATGGACTTCTTGCCAATTGATGTGATGGCCTGGGTTTACGAGAATATATTGGGTCAGGAGCATTTCCGTCCGGTACCAACGTCTGACATCAATACAACCTTTGCACTGGCGTTGTCGGTGTGGATTTTGATGATATTTTTCAGCATCAAGGTAAAAGGACTGGGCGGCTGGATACATGAGTTGTTCTGCGCGCCCTTCGGTTCAAATCCGCTGGTTTGGCCTGCTAACTTCTTGTTTAACCTGATTGAATACGTCTCCAAGCCGCTGTCGCACTCACTGCGTTTGTTTGGTAATATGTACGCTGGTGAAATTATCTTCCTGTTGTTGGGAATGTGGGCTGCAACCGGCTTGGCAGGTACGATATTTGGCGCGATTCTGGGTGTGGGCTGGTCGATCTTCCATATTCTGATTGTTGTATTGCAAGCCTTTATTTTCATGATGCTGACTGTGGTGTATCTGGCCATGGCACATGAAAGTCACTAGTAGTAACAGTAGTCGTAACTTTTTATAACTTTAGTAAATCGAAAGGAAACACGATGGAAAACTTGGCACTTTTGGCACAGATTCAAGCGTTCACCGGCATTGGTATTGGTCTGATTATCGGTTTGGGTGCGCTTGGTGCTTGTATCGGTATCGGTATTATGTGTAGCAGCTTTCTGGATGGCGCAGCTCGTCAACCAGAAATGATGCCAGTACTGCAAGGCAAAGTATTCCTGTTGCTTGGTTTGATCGATGCTTCTTTCATTATCGGTGTTGGTCTGGCAATGATGTTTGCATTTGCTAACCCGCTGTTAAGCGTCATTCACTAGTATGGCGCAGGCCTGCGTTTTACAGGCCTAAGTTAGGAGCTGAAATGGATATTACTTTTACACTGATTGCGCAGGCTATAACGTTTGCCATTCTGATATGGTTTACCGCCAAGTTTATCTGGCCGCCAATGATGTCGGCGATTGAAAACCGCCAAAAAACTATAGCTGATGGCCTGGCTGCTGCTGAGCGTGGGAAGCATGATCTGGAACTGGCTGCAAAGCGTGCTGCTGAGTTGTTGCGCGAAGCAAAAGAAAAGGCTGCTGACATTCTTGCTAGTGGAGATAAGCGTGCCAGTGAAATCATCGAAGCGGCAAAGGTTCAGGCTAAGGTTGAAGCGGATCGCATCATTGCCGGTGCAACCGCTGAAATTGAGCAGGAAGCTTTCCGTGCCAGAGAACAATTACGCTCTCATGTTTCGGCTATCGCCCTTGCAGGTGCTGCCAAAATTCTGGGGCGCGAGGTTGATTCCCGTGCGCATAACGACCTGCTCGATAAACTTGTTGCGGAAATGTAATCACCATGTCTGAATCCATAACCACAGCTAGACCGTACGCACAAGCCGCATTTGATGTTGCGCAGAGCGCTTCAGATTTAAAGGGTTGGTCCGATGCGATTGCGTCGCTGGCCGATTCAATAAAACATCCTGATGTACAGGCTATCATCGTAAACCCGCGCATTGCAAAGGCTAAGGTTGAAAGCCTGATACTCGGTTTGCTGGGCGCTCAGGCATCACTGCAGCTGCAAAACTTTGTGCGGATTCTGGTAGAAAAGCGCCGCGTGCGAGAACTGCCGGAAATTGCAGAAATATTTGAAGCGTTGCGCGCTGAAGCAGAAAAAACAGCTCATGTTGTGGTGGAGTCGGCATTTGAATTGACGATAACGCAGCAGGATGCGATCAGCGTCTCGATGAAAAAACGTCTGGGTCGTGACATAAAGCTGGTCTGTAGTATCAATAAAGATTTGCTGGGTGGTGTCGTCATTCGTACCGGGGATAGTGTTATAGATGGTTCTATACGCACTCGACTTGGCGAAATGGCAACCGCCCTAGCCTGATAATAGATTTATCAAGATAAGGATATCCAGATGAAGCTTGACCCTTCTGAAATAAGCAATTTGATTCGCAGCCGCATCGATAACTTCGAAGCGCTGACCCAGGCGCGCACCGAAGGTACTGTAGTCAGTGTAACTGACGGTATCGTACGTGTGTATGGTTTGTCCGATGTTATGCAAGGTGAAATGTTGGAATTCCCTGGCAACACTTTCGGTTTGGCTTTGAACCTGGAACGTGATTCCGTAGGTGCCGTTATTCTGGGCGAATACGAACACATTACCGAAGGCGATTTGGTGAAGTGCACCGGACGCATTTTGGAAGTGCCAGTTGGTCCTGAATTGTGCGGCCGTGTTGTGAATGCACTGGGACAGCCTATTGACGGCAAAGGCCCGATCAACGCAAAGTTGACCGACAAGATTGAAAAAGTAGCTCCGGGCGTGATTGAACGTCAATCAGTTGATCAACCTGTGCAAACCGGTTTGAAATCAATTGACTCAATGGTGCCAGTCGGTCGCGGTCAACGCGAACTGATCATCGGCGATCGTCAAACCGGCAAGACAGCAGTTGCAATCGATGCGATCATCAACCAGAAGGGTCAGGGCATCACCTGTATCTATGTGGCCGTTGGTCAAAAAGCCTCGACAGTCGTTAACGTAGTTCGCAAGCTGGAAGAGCACGGCGCGCTGGGTTACACCATCGTCGTTGCTGCAACGGCTTCTGACTCAGCGGCGATGCAGTTCCTGGCACCTTATGCTGGCTGTACCATGGGCGAATACTTCCGCGATCGCGGTGAAGATGCGCTGATCGTGTACGATGATTTGACCAAGCAAGCTTGGGCATACCGTCAGATTTCACTGTTGCTGCGTCGTCCTCCGGGTCGTGAAGCTTATCCTGGCGACGTATTTTACCTGCATTCCCGTTTGCTGGAACGCGCAGCGCGAGTTAATGTGGCTTATGTTGAAAAATTCACCAATGGTGAAGTCAAGGGTAAGACAGGTTCACTGACCGCATTGCCAATCATTGAAACACAGGCAGGCGACGTATCCGCTTTCGTTCCAACCAACGTGATTTCAATCACCGATGGCCAGATCTTTTTGGAAACAGACTTGTTTAACGCCGGTATCCGTCCTGCGATTAACGCCGGTGTGTCAGTATCGCGTGTTGGTGGTGCAGCTCAGACCAAAGTGATTAAGAAGTTGGGTGGCGGTGTGCGTCTGGCACTGGCTCAGTATCGTGAATTAGCCGCATTTGCGCAATTCGCCTCTGATCTGGATGAAGCGACACGCAAACAACTGGAACGCGGTAAGCTGGTCACTGAACTGATGAAGCAATTGCAATATTGCCCGTTATCGGTAGCTGAAATGGCTGTTACCTTGTTCTGCGTAAACAAGGGATACTTTGATGATGTTGCCGTGCCAAAAGCGCTGGCATTTGAATCCGCAGTACATGCTTATCTTAAGTCCAATAGTAAGGAATTAATGGATACAATTGAATCCAAAAAAGACCTGAGTGCGGATAATGAAAAGTTGCTGTCTGCTGCGATTGAACAATTCAAGGCAACTGCAGTTTACTGATGTTACGACTAGCCATCCCACTAAGCAATCAAAAGACGGTTGCCAAGTGGTTGGTTATGATAAAACAACTAACCACGCCTCTTTGCAACTTCACTCAGTTGTAGCGTCGCAGGTTTAAGGCAGGGGTAAAAAATGGCTGGCAGTAAAGAAATCCGCACAAAAATCAAGAGTGTAGAAAATACGCGCAAGATTACAAGCGCCATGGAAATGGTAGCCGCTGCCAAGATGCGCCGCGCACAAGAGCGCATGCGCGCAGCACGTCCTTACGCAGAAAAAATACGTGCAGTGGCAGCTCACTTGTCGCATGCTCATCCTGAGTACAAGCATGCTTTCCTGGTAAAACGGGAAATCATTAAGAAGGTTGGCATCGTGCTGATTACTTCGGATAAGGGTTTGTGCGGCGGTCTAAACAGCAATTTGCTTCGTTTGGTCGTGAGCCGTATGAAGACCTGGGACTCTGAGGGCAAGAAGATTGCTGTTTGTGCCATTGGCAACAAGGGACTGGGTTTTATGAATCGTATGGGCACTGAAATCAAGTCGAATCTGACTGGTTTGGGTGATGCGCCTCATTTGGATAGCCTGATCGGAGCGGTCAAGGTGATGCTGGATGCGTATGTGGCCGGTGAAATCGATGCGATTCACATTTGCTACAACCATTTTGTAAATACCATGAAACAAGAGCCTGTTATTGAGCAGTTGCTGCCATTAAGTGGCGAGCAACTGAGCGGACAACGCGGCAATTGGGATTATCTGTACGAGCCTGAAGCCAAAGTTGTTATCGATGAATTGCTGTTGCGTTATATAGAGTCACTGGTTTATCAGGGCGTGGTGGAAAACATGGCGTCCGAGCAGAGTTCACGGATGGTGGCGATGAAATCTGCCTCTGACAATGCCAAAAGCGTTATTGCTGAACTCAAGCTGGTTTATAACAAGGCGCGTCAGGCTGCAATTACCCGTGAGATTTCCGAAATCTGCAGCGGTGCGGCGGCGGTTGGCTAGACTGTATAACACAAATTAAATTAGACGGGGTATTCCAAATGACTCAAGGTAAGATTGTTCAGTGTATTGGTGCGGTGGTTGATATTGAATTTCCGCGCGACCAAATGCCAAAAGTATATGATGCGCTCACGCTGCAAATTGCTGCCGGTTCCATCGCAGAAGCAGGTTTGACATTCGAAGTTCAGCAGCAATTGGGTGATGGCGTTGTTCGTACCATTGCGATGGGTTCGTCAGACGGTCTTCAGCGCGGTATGGCTGTTTCCAATACGCACAGCCCGATTTCTGTTCCGGTAGGTTCAGGTACGCTGGGTCGTATTATGGATGTATTGGGTCGTCCTATTGATGACGCCGGTGAAATTCAATGTGAAGAACGCCGTCCGATTCATGCAAAGGCACCTAAGTTTGATGAATTGTCACCTTCTGTTGACTTGCTGGAAACCGGGATCAAAGTGATTGATCTGGTTTGCCCGTTTGCCAAGGGTGGTAAAGTTGGTCTGTTCGGTGGTGCGGGTGTGGGCAAGACCGTGAACATGATGGAACTGATCAACAATATCGCTAAACAGCATAGCGGTCTGTCGGTGTTTGCAGGTGTGGGTGAGCGTACTCGTGAAGGTAACGACTTCTACCACGAAATGAAAGACTCCAACGTACTGGATAAAGTATCCATGGTGTTCGGACAAATGAACGAACCGCCTGGTAACCGTCTGCGTGTTGCGCTGACAGGCTTGACCATGGCTGAAAAGTTCCGTGATGAAGGCCGTGATATTCTGTTTTTCGTTGACAATATTTACCGTTACACACTGGCCGGTACGGAAGTATCCGCTTTGCTGGGCCGTATGCCTTCAGCGGTGGGTTACCAACCGACGCTGGCTGAAGAAATGGGCCGTTTGCAAGAACGCATCACTTCAACCAAGGTGGGTTCCATCACTTCGGTTCAGGCCGTTTATGTACCTGCGGATGACTTGACCGATCCTGCACCTGCGACAACTTTCTTGCATCTGGATTCAACGGTTGTGTTGTCTCGCGACATCGCTTCCCTGGGTATTTATCCTGCTGTTGATCCGCTGGATTCCTCTTCCCGCCAACTCGATCCTTTGGTTGTGGGTGAAGAACATTATTCGGTTGCCCGTAAAGTTCAGCAAAATCTGCAACGTTACAAGGAACTGCGTGACATTATCGCGATTCTGGGTATGGACGAATTGGCACCTGAAGATAAGCTGGCGGTAGCTCGTGCCCGTAAGATTCAGCGTTTCCTGTCACAACCGTTCCACGTTGCTGAAGTATTTACCGGCAGCCCGGGCAAGTACGTGACCTTGAAAGAAACAATCAAGGGCTTCAAAGGAATTGTAGACGGAGATTACGATCACTTGCCGGAACAGGCATTCTACATGGTTGGCACGATCGAAGAAGCCGTCGAAAAAGCCAAGACACTCTAATTAAGGGGACATCATGGCCATGACAGTACATGTTGATGTTGTCAGTGCGGAGGAATTAATTTTCTCCGGACTGGCGGAGATAGTCATCGTTCCGGGAGAAATGGGTGAGTTGGGAATTTATCCCCGTCACACGCCTTTATTGACTCGTATTAAGCCAGGTTCAGTCAGAATTCGACGTCCGGATCAGGCAGAAGAAGAGTTGATCTATGTATCCGGTGGCATGCTTGAAGTGCAACCCGATGTCGTGACGATTCTTTCAGATACTGCCATTCGCGGCAAAGATCTGGATGAAGCGCGGGCAATGGCAGCCAAGCAATCAGCGGAAGAAGCGATGAAAAATCGTACATCAGATCTTGATTACGCCCAGGCTGAATCTGAACTTGCGCAAGCACTCGCACAATTGCGTTTGATTTCACAAATTCGCAAGCAGGTGGGTCACTAGTATTATTTGTTTTATTCACAAAAAAAGGCAGCCCTGGCTGCCTTTTTTTGTGTCAAAAATATCAGAATTAAATTCCATGATTGCCATTTCAGGTAAAATCACACCTGTAACCTGTAACCTGTAACCTGTAACCTTTAGGCCGTAAACACGGAAAATCATGAATAATCTGAATGTAGTCATACTTGCTGCCGGTAAAGGCACGCGGATGTATTCCGACAAGCCCAAAGTTTTGCATGCACTGGCGGGGAAAACAATGGTGCGGCATGTGGTGGATTGTGCAAAGCTCTTGCATCCCGGCAAGACGATTGTGGTGTACGGCCATGGTGGAGAAGCCGTGCCGCAGGCATTATCATCTTCCGATATCAGCTTCGTGCTACAGGAACCGCAACTAGGTACAGGACATGCTGTGCAACAAGCTATGCCGCTGCTGGCTGACGAAGGCTATACACTGGTGCTGTATGGCGATGTACCTTTAATTCAGTACGCTACGTTGCATCAGATGCAGCAGACAGGTAGCGGACTGACCCTGTTGACGGTCAATATGGATAATCCGGCAGGTTACGGCCGCATCGTGCGAAATGAATCGGGCGATGTGATCAGTATCGTCGAAGAAAAGGATGCCACGCCTGAAATCAGGGAAATCCGTGAGGTTAATACCGGTATTCTGCTGGCACCGACAAAACTGCTGAGAACATGGCTTACAGGCTTGCAAACCAACAATGCACAAGGTGAATATTACCTGACCGACATCGTTGGCATGGCTGTCGATGCCGGTGTTGCAGTACATACAGTACAACCTGCATTTGAGTGGGAAATTCAGGGTATCAACAGTAAATCACAATTAGCCGTGCTGGAACGAACCTGGCAACGGGTACAGGCGAATCGGTTGCTGGCTTTTGGCGTTACGCTTATGGATACTGAACGGCTTGATGTGCGTGGGGAGCTTGCCTGCGGTCGCGATGTGGAAATTGACGTAGGCTGTATTTTTGAAGGTAAGGTGACGCTCGGAAATAAGGTACAGATTGGTGCGTATTGCATCATCAGAAATGCGACCATTGCCGAGGGCACGCAGATTGCTCCCTATAGTCATATTGATGAAAGCGTCGTTGGCGCAGATTGTCGTATTGGCCCTTATGCACGTCTGCGACCCGGTGCAAAGCTGCACAATGAGGTACATGTGGGCAATTTCGTCGAAATTAAAAACAGTGAGATTGGTTTTAACAGTAAAGCGAATCACTTGAGCTATATCGGTGATGCCAGCATAGGTGCGAGGGTGAATGTCGGTGCGGGGACGATCACCTGCAACTATGACGGTGCAAACAAATACCGCACGATCATTGAGGATGATGTGTTTATCGGCTCGGATACGCAACTGGTAGCACCTGTTACCATCGCCAAAGGTTCGACCATTGGTGCCGGATCAACGATAACGCGCAATACGCCGCCCGATGAACTGACGCTATCGCGCAGTAAGCAGCTGACCATCAGCGGATGGTCAAGACCTGTGAAGAATAAACCGGTGAGTAGTTAGTAGAGAGTAGAAGACTTACCACTTACCACTGACCAACTATCAACTATCAACTATCAATTGGGTAATCTCTTATGTGTGGAATCGTAGGCGCAGTAGCACAACGAAATGTTGTCCCTATTCTCTTGGAGGGTTTGCAGCGGCTGGAATATCGCGGTTATGACTCGGCCGGTCTGGTTGTGGTTCGCGAAGGCAGGTTAGCGCGTGCAAGAAGCACCGGACGCGTTGCTGAGTTGACTAACAAGAGTGCTGATATTCAGGGAGTGCTAGGTATTGCGCATACCCGCTGGGCGACGCACGGCATACCGAGCGAGCGCAACGCGCACCCGCATACCAGCCGTGAAATGATCTCTGTGGTGCATAACGGCATCATCGAAAATTACGAATCACTGCGAACAAGACTGACCGCGGCAGGTTATGTGTTTACTTCCGATACTGATACCGAAGTTATTGCACACCTGATACACAGTCATTATGCAAGTGGCATTTCCTTGCTGGCCGCCACCCGAATTGCGCTGACCGAACTGGTGGGGGCGTATGCCATCGGCGTGATTTCGGCCGACAATCCGGATCAACTGATTTGCTCGCGTCGTGGCAGCCCGCTGCTGATGGGCATCGGTATCGGAGAAAACTTTATCGCATCCGATGTGTCCGCGCTGTTGCCAGTCACCAATAAAGTCGTCTATCTTGAAGAAGGCGATCTGGTCGAAATCGAGCGCATGAGTTACCGGATATACAATGCATCTGGCGAACTGACGGTGCGTCCGGTGCAGATCAGCGAAATCAGCAATGAAAGCGTGTCTTTGGGCAAGTATCGCCACTACATGCAGAAGGAAATTCACGAACAACCACAGGCAATTGCCGATACACTCGAATCGGTCTGCAACAGTCAGGCTATCTTGCCGGGTATTTTCGGTGCAGAGGCTGCGACAGCGTTTGCCGATATCGACAGCATATTGATATTGGCTTGCGGCACCAGCTATCACGCAGGACTGGTTGCGCGTTACTGGCTGGAAGAAATCGCAGGGATTCAATGCACGGTGGAAATCGCCAGCGAATATCGTTATCGCACCAGTGTGCCGAACCCGAAAGCGCTGGTAGTGGTACTGTCCCAATCGGGTGAAACAGCAGATACGCAGGCGGCGCTGCATCACGCGATTGCCCTGGGGCATGTGCATACGCTGGCCATCTGTAATGTGCCGGAAAGTGCGCTGGTACGACTGGCTAAGCTGCGGTTTTTGACTCGTGCAGGCCCCGAAATCGGTGTGGCATCTACTAAAGCTTTCATCACGCAACTGGTTGCCTTATTCCTGTTGACGCTGGTACTGGCAAAGCAGCGCAATCGCCTGACCGCCCAGAGCGAGCAGGCGCATTTGCACGCTTTGCGCCATCTGCCGGCAGCCACGCAGAAGGTGCTGGATATGGAACCGCTGATTGCAACATTGGCGGAGCGATTTGCCAATAAACAGCATGCCTTGTTCCTGGGACGCGGCATGCATTATCCGATTGCGCTGGAAGGCGCACTTAAACTCAAGGAAATTTCCTACATTCATGCCGAAGCATATCCAGCGGGAGAGCTCAAGCATGGCCCGTTAGCACTGGTCGATAAGGATATGCCGGTAATTTCAGTTGCGCCTAACGATGCCCTGCTGGAAAAACTAAAATCCAATCTTCATGAAGTGCGCGCACGCGGCGGCGAACTGTATGTATTTGCCGATGCCAATACGCATATCCGTGAGGAAGAGGGCGTACACATCATGCATATGCCGGAACATGCAGGCTTTTTGAGCCCGATATTGCACACTATTCCGCTGCAATTGTTGGCTTATTATGTTGCACTGCAAAAGGGCACCGATGTTGATAAGCCTCGTAACCTGGCTAAATCGGTTACTGTCGAGTAATTTACGAAGACAAATAGTTTTTACAGGCTAGACACAATAAATCTCGTAACTTGGCTAAATACGTTACCGTCAAGTTACGAGGTTTGCACATTATAATTCCCGCCTAATAAAGTCGTAAATTACGGCTTGCAAATTCCCCGTTTGAAAATTTATTGTTCGGGAGCGGATATACGCGACGATCCGTTTTTCAGCTAAACTTGCGTTTGGATGGATAATCTCAGATATTGAGAACAAAAAACCACAAAAGGACACTACTCCCTTTGTGGCTCAGTATTTAGCTTAAGCTGATTTCTTGCGACGTACCATGAAACCCAGCAAACCCAAGCCGCCCAGCATCATGCCGTAGGTTTCCGGTTCCGGCACAGCAGAAATACTGAAACTTGTGATTCTTTGATCCGCATAACTGCCACCCGTACCACCCGTGAAACCAACCGTCATAGTTGAGCCAAACTTACCTGCCAGATTGATATTCGCCGCGTCGCTGATTGCATAGTTAGTGCCTGCCACATTCAGGTTCCCGGTCATAGTCAACTGATTTGTCGAAGCATTGTACGCAACTGTTTCGGTTCCGGTTACAAAACTGGCATTACCCAAGTTGGTAGGAGCTGCCTGGGTGTTGTACGCATTGCCGTTCGTATTCAGACCCGCGGTGTTATTGCTCCAGGTTTGCGTAACTGAACCAACCCCGTTTAGTCCTGTATAGCCGATATTCCCGCCAACTTGACCAAGTGCGTTCGTGCCGTTTCCTTGCATGACAAAAGCAACGCCATCAGCCATCGCGCCGCCAGTGGTATTATCAAGAGAGAAGCTGTAAGTCGCGGTGAATGAACTGCCGGTAGATATGGGGGAATTAAGCCACGCTGCGCCAGCCTGCCAATAAGTATTGTTTAATTGCAGGTCACTGCCAACCATTTGGGCTGAACCGACCAGATCAACATTGTTACCGTTGAAAGTGGTCGCGCTGGCCGCACCGGAACAGATGAACAGTGCAGCAAAAGAAGTTAAAATTAAACGGCGCATGGTAAATTTCCTGAATATAATCCCTCAAAACGGGATTGTTAACTTGCTGCAAGTATAAAGCTTGCTTAGCTGATGTCTATAGTCCAAATGGACTAATGGCGCCTGCAACATCGAGGCATGCTCAGCTTGAAATGCATTAAAACCAGCCAGTCATGCTGGCAGCGGCTTTTTTGCTCGTTAGCAAGCGGTTGTGTTATTTAAATGTTTGGCAGATGTCACTCGCCAATATGAAGGGCTTGCTCAACGAGGTGTTCAGAAATTTGCACTGACTTATACAAAGACGGGAGGAACAAGCATGAAACTATTAGTAACCGGTGCTAATGGCTTTGTCGGGCAGGCTTTGTGCTGTGAGGCTATAGCACGTGGTATAGAGGTCAGGGGTGCAACCAGACAGTCCTGTGCGCTACCCGCCGGGGTTGAACCTGTGGTGCTGGACTTGGAGGACGCTAACTGGACTCAAGCATTACAGGGCGTAGGCGCGGTGATTCACCTGGCCGCCCGGGTGCATGTCATGCAGGATGACTCCACTGATCCTGTGGCGGAATTTCGCCGTGTCAATGTTGCAGGCACAGCGCATCTTGCGCGAGTTGCTGCGGCAGCCGGGGTGCAGCGCTTCGTTTTTGTCAGTTCAATCAAGGTGAACGGCGAGGCGACTGATGGGATCAGGCGATTCTCAGCGTCGGATACGCCTGACCCACGGGATAACTATGGCGTTTCCAAGTGGGAAGCTGAACAGGCCCTGCACAGCATCGCCGCAGAAACAGGTCTGGAAATAGTCATCGGCAGACCTCCGCTGGTTTATGGTGCGGGCGTGAAAGGCAACTTTGCGCAGATGCTCAATGTGTTGGCGCGGGGTATTCCGCTGCCGCTGGCGACGGTCAAAAATCGCCGCAGCCTGATTTATCTGGGTAATCTTGTGGATGCGCTGATACTATGTGCGATGCATCCTGCCGCTTCAGGTCAAACTTATCTGCTGAGTGATGGTGAAGATATTTCCACATCAGATTTGTTGCGCCAATTGGCTCAAGGAATGGGGTGTCCTGCACGCCTGTTTCACTGTCCGCAGGCATTATTGAAACTGGCGGGGCGCTTGACCAATCGTGCCGAGCAGATCGAACGTTTGTTAGGTTCCTTGCAGGTTGACAGCAACAAAATTCGCCGTGAACTGGGCTGGACGCCGCCTTATACCCTGGAGCAGGGTTTGCAGATAACGACGAAAACGCAGCCGGAAAATTGATAACCGCCACTTATTGAATATGAAAATTCTCATCGTCAGATTGTCCTCACTGGGCGATATTTTGCATTTGTTTCCGGCCATCACAGACTTGCGCAGCCGGTTTCCCGATGCAATCCTGCACTGGCTGGTAGAGCCCGCCTTTGCCGAGATGGTGAGCTGGCATTCAGGCGTCGACAAGGTGCTTAGCGTGCCGCTGCGCCGCCATAAAAAGACCTGGTGGAAATTGCCCAAATTGTTGCGCGGACTGAAGCGGCAACTCAAAGCGGAAAAATATGATCTGGTGCTGGACGCGCAAGGCTTACTGAAAAGCGCGTTGCTGTCACGCCTGGCCGGTGCGGATATCTACGGTTTTGCAGCGGACAGCGCCCGTGAATCACTGGCGGCAAGGTTTTATCAAAAAACCGCCAGCGTAGCGCAAAACCTGCATGTGATCGACAAAAACCGCCAACTGATAGCCCTGCTGTTTGCAGCGGATATATCCGCCCCGGCAAACTATGGTCTGGACGTTTTTCGCCGGGAAAATGAGCCGCTTGATTCTGACAGGCGCGCTATCGTGCTGTTGCACGGCACAACCTGGAACAGCAAATACTGGCCGGAGTGCTACTGGCGGGAATTGGTGCAATTGCTAACAAAGCAGGGCTGGCGATGTTTGCTGCCCTGGGGCAATGAAGAAGAGCAGCAGCGTGCGCTGCGACTTGCTTCTGTCGGCGGGAAAGTTTTGTCGCGAATGTCATTGACTGAACTGATGGCTGTCTTGCTGCATGCACAAGGCTTCGTCAGTGTTGAAACAGGCATAGGCCATCTGGCAACGGTGCTGGATATTCGCGGCATCATGCTGCATGGCCCGACCGATCCGGGTTACAGCGGCATTATGGAAAAATCCTGTTTGCATCTGACCAGCGGCCTTGATTGTTCACCCTGTTTTAAACGCGAGTGTCCCATCCTCGATTCCATAAAGGGGCTGCCACCGTGTCAGTTGCTCCTCACCCCGGCCATGGTTTTTGCACAGTGTTTGAAGTCCTTTAACCTTGACAATGCTGATACGAGTCCTGTACAAACTGTTAAAATTGACCCAATCTGATTCGTTGTGGATCATTAAACACCAATTCTTCAACAAAAATAATCAAAGAAATACCACAATATCATTTTCGTGTTTTTCGTGGACGCGGGTTTTAAGAGCATCAAACAAGTAATTTATAGTGTCCAACACCCTGATTTTAGTTATTTAACTTCGTGTCTAATTGAATGAAAAGCTGTTTGTCCACGAAAATACACGAACAAAAAATATATCTTTTGTGGATATAGAATATCAATTCAGACGTTGAAATAAATATCTTACGCACGTTAATCATGTTGAGTCTTAAAATCCATGCTGTTTAATCTGCCCGTGCCTTCATGAATCCTTATTTACCGCTGATTGCCGCCATTGTCACACTGCTGCTGGCATTGATATTGCGCAAGCATGGCAAGATTCAGGATATTCCCAACGAACGTTCATTGCATAAAGTGCCCGTGCCGCGTACTGGCGGGATCGCCTTGATGACGGGCATCCTGGCAGGCTGGTTCTTCCAAGCGTGGGTGTGGTGGATCGTCGTGCCTGTGCTGGGATTGTTTGTGCTGTCACTGCTTGACGATATGTGCGGCTTGACCCCGGGGGTACGACTGGCAGGGCATTTCATCGCAGCCGCGGTGGTGCTGGCGGGCGCCGGAATCAGTTGGATCTGGATGTTGCCACTGCTGCTATATATTGTCTGGATGACCAACCTGTATAACTTTATGGATGGCTCTGATGGTTTAGCGGGCGGCATGGCGTTAGCAGGCTTCAGTTTTTACGGGATTGCCGCCTGGACGGGGGGCAATGAAACTTTTGCCCTGATGAATTTCACCATAGCCGCTGCGGCAAGTGGTTTTCTGTATCATAATTTTCATCCCGCCCGTATTTTCATGGGCGATGCAGGTTCTATCCCGCTGGGATTTATGGCGGCAGCGTTTGGTATCTGGGGCTGGAAGCTGGATCTGTGGTCCTTCTGGTATCCCTTGCTGGTGTTTTCACCCTTTGTCGTAGATGCCAGCGTCACCCTGTTTAAACGCGCAAGGAACAGAGAAAAGCTCTCCGATGCGCATTGCAGTCATTATTATCAGCGTCTGGTGCAAACAGGCTGGGGACACCGCAATACCGCACTTGCCGAATATGCGTTGATGTCAGCTGTCGGGCTGTCGGCTTTGTTCGCCTTGCGTCTGGATGTCGGCGGGCAGACTGGTCTGCTGGTATTTTGGCTGATGGTCTATTGGGGGTTGTGTCTGTGGATAGATACGCGCTGGTATCAGCACAAGGCGGATCGTCATGCTGCGTAAATCGAATCTGCGCACCGCACTGGCCATCCTGCACGACTTGGTAGCGTGCGGGATTGTGTGGATGCTGGCTTATTTACTGCGCTTCAACTTTGATTTGCCTGTCAGTTTCAAGCTTGAAATGCAGCATACCTTGCTCTGGGTGGTGCCGCTGCAACTGGCGATATTCTGGCAGTTCGGTTTGTATCGCGGCATCTGGCGTTATGCCAGCCTGAACGACTTGCGTCGCATCGTACTGGCTGTGCTGTTTGCGGCAATCAGCATTCCTTTCATGTTGTGGATGCTGCGCAGCAATCTGGTTGTACCGCGTTCCGTGCTGGTGCTCAATCCGCTGTTGCTGATTTTGTTGATGGGCAGCAGCCGGATTTTATACCGTATGTGGAAAGAAACTCGCTTTCAAGGCTATATGCATTTGTCCGCAGAACCGGTGCTGGTGCTCGGTGCCGGCGACGCTGCGGTGACGCTGTCCAAGGATCTGGCGAAAAATGAAAGCTGGCAATTGGTGGGCTTCCTGGATGACGATACGAATAAGAAAAACTGTCTTCTGAATGGCGTCAAAGTGTTGGGTCGTCTGGATGAGTTGATGCACTGGGTTGACTATCTCGGTGTCGGGCGTGTGATCATCGCCATGCCGTCGAGCTCTCACCAGCAGCGTCAGCGTGCGATTCAATTGTGTAATGCGGCGAAAGTGCAAGTGCTTACCGTGCCCTCTTTTGACGATTTGATGAGTGGCAAGGTCGCCGTGTCGCAATTGCGCCCGATAGAGCTGGATGATTTGCTGGGGCGAGATCCGGTGGTGCTGGACACAGAGGGATTGCAAGAACTGATTGCCGGCAAGACGGTGCTGGTGACTGGTGCGGGCGGTTCGATTGGTTCTGAGTTGTGTCGCCAAATTGCGCGTTTTAAGCCTGCCAAACTGGTGCTTTTTGAACAAAGTGAATTTGCGCTTTATACGCTGGAGCAAGAGTTGCAGCAGGTTTTTTCAGCGCTGCCTTTTGTTTGTCTGATTGGCGATGTGCGCGATGCCCAGCGGGTGGATGAAATGCTGCGCTTGCATACGCCATCGGTGCTGTTTCACGCGGCGGCTTATAAACATGTGCCTATGATGGAACAGCACAATAGCTGGCAGGCGATACGCAATAATGTGCTGGGCACCTGGACAGTGGCGCGTGCAGCGCAGCGGCATGGAATCAATAAGTTTGTGATGATTTCGACCGACAAGGCGGTTAATCCGACCAATGTCATGGGCGCATCCAAACGGCTGGCCGAGATGGTCTGTCAGGCGTTGCAATCTTCAGCAGGCACACGGTTCGTGATCGTGCGTTTTGGCAATGTGCTGGGCAGCACCGGCAGCGTGATTCCGAAATTTCGTGCGCAAATTGCGCAGGGCGGCCCGATTACTGTCACACACCCCGAAATTACCCGTTATTTCATGTCTATCCCGGAGGCCGCGCAACTGGTATTGCAAGCCGGATTGATGGGGCAGGGCGGCGAGATTTTTGTGCTGGATATGGGCGAGTCGGTGAAAATTGTCGATCTGGCAAAACAGTTGATCCGGCTTTCCGGTTTTACTGAGGATGAAATAAAGATTGAATTTAGCGGCTTGCGCCCGGGCGAAAAACTGTACGAAGAGTTGCTGGCCGATAACGAACATACACTGCCGACCCCTCATCCGAAGCTGCGCATCGCGCAGGCACGCCAGGCAAATAGCGAATGGCTGGGAAAACTGCTACTTTGGACTGAGGTTGCCACCCTGCCTGATGAACAGGTAAAAACAGCACTCGCTGTCTGGGTGCCGGAATATCAGCCTCAGCAGAGAAGCGAATGACCAGATTGTCTGTCATTATTATCACCAAAAATGAAGCGGCTAATATCGCGGCCTGCTTAGCCTCGGTTGCATGGGCGGATGAGCTCATCGTGGTGGACTCGGGCAGTAACGATGATACCGCAGACATCGCTCGCAGGTCCGGTGCGCAGGTGTATTTGCATGCTGACTGGCCGGGTTTCGGGCCGCAGAAAAATCGTGCGTTGGGTTATGCGACCGGCGATTGGATCTTTTCGATTGATGCGGATGAGCGTGTGACCCCTGAGCTGCGTGCCGAATTGGAACAGGCGATGAAAGCGATGCTTGTCGATGGCTTTTATTGCCCGCGTCTGTCGCAATTTTGTGGCCAATTCATTCATCATTGCGGCTGGTATCCGGATTATGTGTTACGACTGTTCCGGCGCGGGGCGGGGAAGTTTTCCGAAAGTCTGGTACATGAGTCGGTATTGTTGACCGGCAAAACACAAAAGCTCCAACAACCATTGCTGCATTACAGTTATCTCAGTGCCGTGGATGTAGAACGCAAGGTCGAACATTATTCATCGGCTGCCGCAAATCAGATGTTCGAGGCAGGTAAACGCTCAGGCAGACTGGGCGCGATGTTAAGCGGCGGCTGGGCGTTTGTGCGCACGTATGTGATCAGGCTGGGCGTGCTGGACGGCGTTGCCGGCTGGCGAATCGCACGGATGAATGCCCGTACCACCTATTTGAAATATCGCAAACTGACCGCGTTGCAAAGATAACGCGGTCATCCTCGCGCAAGCGGGGATCCAGATCGTCAATAATGCCGCGTAGCGGATCGTGCGAGTGCTGGCGGTCTGCCACCGGCGTAATCGGTTATTCACTGAGCTCCTTGGCCAGAATGATGGCGTCAGCAATCTGTGCCAACCGGCGTCCCTTGCTCATTGCTAAATTGCGCATACGCTTATAGGCATCCGCTTCGCTGTAGCCGTGATCTTCCATCAGGATAGCTTTGGCGCGATCGACCAGTTTGCGTTCAATCAGCTGGTTTTTCGCTTCTTTTAGTTCATCGCGTAAGCGCTTGTGTTCGGCAAATCGCGCCGCGGCCACCTGGATGATGCCGCTCAGGTCTTCGCTCTGTATTGTGCGCGCCACATAAGCACTGACTCCGGCTTGCATGGCAGCCTGAATGCTGTGCTGATCCTTTTGCCCGCCCAGTACGACTACCGGTTTTTCCAGCGTTTTCGACATCAGGCTGATTTGTTCCAGCGTATCCCGCCCGGGCGCATTGGCATCAACGATGATGACATCGGCCAGCGCTGCCTGTATCGAAGCCTCGTCCACTTGTTCCCAGGCTAATATGCCGACCACAACGTATTCAGCCAGTTCAAGGCTGGCTTTGAGCCAGGCTGCACGATCTCTTACATCGTCGATAATCAATATGCGTTGCAAGTGACCTCCATTTGTTTATATAAAGCAATATTCAAGCCAGCATAAATCAGTTCAAATTATTGCTAATGCTTAGCAAACCACGATCTTAATGCGCAAGTGCGTGATGCCAGCTTAAAAAAAGGGCACCTTGCGGTGCCCTTGGAAGCTGAGCCGGGGAGGCTCAGAGAGGAGAAAATTGTAGAGATTAGTTGTGGTAGGCAGTTTCGCCGTGTAAGGAGATATCCAGACCTTCACGTTCTTCGTCAGCTGTGACACGCAGACCGATAGTTATATCCACAATCTTGTAGCAGATGAAAGCCACCACACCGGACCATACTATGGTTGTACCAACTGCCTGAGCCTGAATCAAGAGTTGCGGCATCATGTCGGTGTTGACTACCGTGTTGGCAACATAATCCGAGATACCGGTACCGCCCAGATGCCAGTTGTTGAACACACCGGTGAGCAATGCACCCATGATACCGCCCACACCGTGCACACCGAATACATCCAGCGCATCATCCGCACCGAGCAACTTCTTAAGACCGGTTACACCCCAGAAGCACACTACACCAGCCAGTGCGCCGATCACCAGGCCGCCACCGATACCAACCCAACCGCAAGCCGGTGTAATCGCCACCAGACCTGCAACTGCCCCGGAAGCTGCACCTAACATGCTAGGTTTGCCTTTGAGCATCCATTCAGCAGCAAGCCAGGTCAACACAGCAGCAGCCGTTGCGATCAGGGTGTTAGCGAAAGCCAGTGTTGCCGTACCGCCCGCTTCCAGCGCAGAACCTGCGTTGAAACCGAACCAGCCCACCCACAACAATGAAGCGCCAATCATGGTCATCACCATATTGTGCGGTGCCATTGATTCTTTACCCAAACCGACACGCTTGCCGACCATGAATGCACCAACCAGACCTGCTACCGCTGCGTTGATATGCACCACGGTACCACCGGCGAAATCCAGCGCACCCTTTTGGAACAACCAGCCGCCTTTGAGTGTTTCGCTGGCAAGCGTTGCTGCATTGGTGATCGCATCAGGACCTGTCCAGAACCAGACCATGTGAGCGATAGGCAAGTAAGCGAAGGTGAACCACAGCGCTGAGAACAGCATCACGGCACTGAACTTCATACGCTCGGCGAAGGAACCTACGATCAGTGCCACAGTGATGGCCGCGAAGGTTGCCTGGAACGCAACAAACACGAACTCAGGAATCACGACGCCTTTACTGAAAGTCGCTGCATTGGCTACATTGCCGGTTGCAGAATCAAAGATACCCTTGAGGAACAGTCGATCAAAGCCGCCGATGAATGGACTCAGTGCGCCGCTGCCTTCAGTGAATGCCAGCGAGTAGCCATAGACAGCCCAAAGCACGGTAATCAGTGCAAAGATGCTAAATACTTGCATCAGGATGGACAGCATATTTTTGCTGCGTACCAGACCGCCGTAGAACAGAGCCAGGCCGGGGATAGACATCATAATGACCAGCAGGGTCGCTACGATCATCCAGGAAGTATCGCCCTTGTTCGGGGTTTCAACTACGGCAGAGGCAGGAGCGACAGCTGAAGCGGCGATTGCAGGTGCTGCTGCGGGGGCGGCAACAGGGACCGTTGCTGCAACGGCTGCGGGGGCAGAGGCTGCGTCTTCAGCGAAGACGGGCGCTGACAGGCCGCATAACGCAGCTACCAGCATGAGTGAGGCGATAATTTTATGCATGTCGATCTCCTTATAGCGCTTCCGGACCGGTTTCACCGGTACGGATACGGATCACTTGTTCAATATTGTGCACGAAAATTTTGCCATCGCCGATCTTGCCGGTTTGTGCTGCTTTTTCGATCACTTCGAGTACGCGATCAAGCTGATCGGCCTGAATCGCCGCTTCCACTTTGACCTTGGGCAAGAAATCCACGACATACTCCGCACCGCGATACAGTTCTGTATGTCCTTTTTGACGACCGAATCCTTTGACTTCGGTGACGGTGATGCCTTGTACGCCGATGGCGGAGAGGGCTTCACGCACTTCGTCAAGCTTGAACGGCTTGATAATTGCTGTGACCATTTTCATCATATTTCTCCTGATAGGGCGGAATTGCTCCGCCCGTTAGTGTAATTAGAAGGAGTGAGCCAGTGACAGAACGGCTACGCCCTTGCCGAGCGCATAACCATTAACGTTGGTATAAATAGCACCAGGAGCGGTTGATGCATTGGTTTTACTGTAAGTCAGGCCTAACGCATAGCCGCTGATATCCTTAGTGACGCTCAGTTTGTAATCATCGTAGCTCAGTGCACTAATGCCAGTGCCAGCATATTTACCTTTATAATCTTGTTTGCCGTAATGCGCGCCCAAGGTGTAAGTCGTGTCAGGAATCGGGTAGTTAGCTGAAATGTCGATGTAGTCCGTACCTTTTGCATCGGCAGTGCCGAAGGTATCACCCAGGCTGTAGGAATACTTGGCGGTTAGCCATTTGTAACCGATCAGACCGTAGACTTCGTTGGTATCGGCTTTAGCCATGCCAGCTGGCATCGGTGAAGTATAAGTGCCTGGATAGTTGTAGCGCAGGAAACCTACGTCATAGCTGTAATCGGTGGCAAAACTGTTCTTGAAACCGAAGTAGGTATCCAGTTCTACGCTTGCACTTTTCGCAAGACCTTCATCGCTGATCCAGCTGATGTTGGAACCCCATACGCCGGCGTAGAAACCGGAGGAATGCGCATAGTCAAAACCACCCTGAATGGCAGGCTTGCCGCCGGTTTGTGAAATGCCGCGATAAAGATAGTTCGATACCAGTGCGACGTTGGCAGTCACAGCAGGGGTAGGCGCAGCAGCAGGTGCTGCATCTTCTGCCATTGCGACACAGGGAACAGCCAAAGCTGCCAGGATCAGAGTTTTCAAGAGTGGTGACATGGTGATTCCTTCCGTTAAGTTTAAAATTAAATTCCAACGTAAGCTTATAAGCAGGATGCGTGCCACAAAAACTTAATCTATATTAAACAAGTCACTAGTGATACATTATGGTTTTATGCATTCAGCTGTGCGCACCATCTGAACGCACCTTGGCATACAGATGCACCAGTTTTGTGCATGCGCTGGCGCAGCAGTTTTGCTACACTGGCAGAATCAGGGATTCAGGATCAAGGATTCAGGATCGAAAAAATTTAACCATATATAAGGAGATTTACCATGTTGAACACGAATATTTTTGATGATATCTCCGCCAAACTCAGCGCTGTGGCGGAAAGCGGCCCTGCCAGAGATATTGAAAAAAACATGCGCGCTCTGTTGACGCAAGGTTTCAGCAAGCTGGATCTGGTTACCCGGGAAGAGTTTGATATTCAGGCGCAAGTGCTGTTGCGTGCACGCGAGCAGCTCACCGCGCTGGAAGCCCGTGTTGCGCAACTGGAAGCTTTAGCGGCCGTAAAATAGCATGAGCCTTGCGGTGCTCTACAGCCGCGCCTTATCCGGCATGGAAGCGGAGCTGGTCACGGTCGAGGTGCATCTGGCAGGAGGTCTGCCCAGTTTTACCATCGTAGGTCTGCCGGAAATGGAGGTTAAGGAAAGCCGTGAGCGCGTGCGCGCGGCGCTGCAAAACTGCCATTTCGATTTCCCTGCGCGGCGCATTACTGTTAACCTGGCGCCAGCCGATCTGCCCAAGGAAAGCGGGCGTTATGATCTGCCAATTGCGTTAGGCATTCTGGCCGCGACCGGACAAATTCCCGGCGATAAATTAGCGGATTATGAATATGCCGGCGAGCTGGCACTGACAGGTGAATTGCGTCCGATACGCGGTGCGCTGGCGATGACCTACCGTGCCGTCAATTCAGGTCGGGCTTTTATACTGCCAGAGTTGAACGCAGCGGAAGCAGCCCTCGTGGAAGGTGCCGTGGTTTATCCGGCGAAAACATTGTTGCAAGTCGCAGCGCATCTGGCAGGTCGTGAGCTGATTGCACCTGCGATCAGTCAGCCTGCGACGATAGCCCCGCACTATCCGGATATGAGCGAAGTAAAAGGTCAGGAGCAGGCCAAACGTGCACTGGAAATTGCCGCAGCAGGCGGGCATAGCGTATTGATGATAGGGCCGCCCGGCACGGGGAAATCCATGCTTGCTGCGCGTTTTCCCGGAATCCTGCCGCAGATGACGGAAAGGGAAGCGCTGGAAAGTGCGGCATTGCAATCACTGGATGGCAGTTTCGATGTACGACGCTGGAAGACGCGCCCCTATCGAGCGCCCCACCATACCGCTTCCGGCGTTGCGCTGGTGGGTGGTGGCAGCAATCCGCGCCCCGGCGAAATTTCCATGGCGATGCACGGAATATTGTTTTTGGATGAACTGCCGGAATTTGATCGCAGTGTGCTCGAAGTGTTGCGCGAACCGCTGGAATCGGGCCACATCACCATTTCCCGCGCCGCGCGCCGCGCTGAATTCCCTGCGCAGTTTCAACTGATCGCCGCGATGAATCCCTGTCCTTGCGGTTATTACGGCCACTACAATGGAAAGTGTCATTGCACGCCCGATCAGATTGCACGCTATCGGGGCAAAATATCCGGCCCGCTGCTTGATCGCATCGACATTCAGATTGAAGTGCCGGCAGTCGCGCAACAGGATTTGTTGAAAAAATTTGCCAGCGAGCAGAGCGCGCAAATTCAGCTTCGGGTGGAAGCCGCAAGACTGAGACAACAGGCACGGCAAAATAAGCCTAACGCGCAACTCTCAGTGACCGAGCTTGAAACATTTTGCGTGCCGGATGCTAAAGGTGAGGCACTGCTAAAACTGGCCATCACGCGTCTGGATCTTTCCGCGCGCGCTTATCATCGTGTGCTCAAAATGGCCCGCACCATTGCCGATCTGGCTGGCAGCGAAAAAATCCAATCGGTGCATATTGCTGAAGCGGTGCAGTATCGCCGCATGGACACGAGAGTTTAAAAGTTTAGCGACTCCTTTATTCTTTACTCAGGTCTAAATAACTTAAATAATTGTTCTTTGCCGATAGTGAAGTAATCGGCGGCTCCTCCCCCTCTAAGTACATGCCTGGCTTCAGAGGTTTCGTAGATTCCGTCTTTTAAAAGAGACTGATCAATATGAATTTCTACAACCTCGCCTAATACCAACCATGTTTGTGCTTTTTCACCAGAAATACCCCTAAGTTGAATGATCTCGGTGCATTTACATTCAAAAGCAACCTTTGCCTTGGCAACTCTCGGTGGCATAACTAATGTTGATTTAGCTTGCTCAAGTCCTGTAGCGTCAAACTCACTTTCTTCAGGCGGGTACGGGGCACACGATTGATTCATGGCCTCAATTAAGTCTTTGGTGACCAAATTCCAAACAAACTCACCCGTCTCTTCAACATTTCTTAAGGTGTCTTTATAGCCAACACTCGAAAAGCCAATAATAGGCGGCACGTAATTGAAGGCATTGAAGAAACTATAGGGTGCGAGGTTGACGACACCTGCTTTACTCTGAGTAGAAATCCAGCCGATAGGTCTTGGCCCCACAATGGCATTAAACGGGTCATGGGGTAAGCCATGACCCTTCTTCGGTTCATAAGAATACATATTGGTCATTTATTTACTTGTATTAACGGTGAATTTTAAGTATCTTTTGAAGAAGCCATCCTTTAGAGCTGAAAATATTACGCAATCATTTTTATTTTTGCGTAATCAATTCGATCAAAAAAAGCACAGAAAAATACCAACCGGATTACCGCTGTTTTTATTCAGAACAGACCGTTTTGCCAGCGTCAGCCAGCGTCACGGCGGGCGGAAAATCAACCGGAATCCGCGTGGCGCTGTGCAGGTAGTTGGCGGTGGTCTTGTCACCGATCACAAGCATCACATCGACCAGATTGCCCTCGGTCCAACCCGCAGCGAAAAAGTCTTGCAGTGCGGTATTGCCGACATGACCGCGATGCAGCGTCACGTCGCGAGCGAAGCGTGCCAGCGCATCCAGACGCGCATCAAACGGTGCTGTACCCGCACGAATATCCAGAATCTGCGCTTCAGTAAAGCCGACCATTTGCCCGACGGCGGTGTGCGCGGCCAGGCAGTAAACACACTGATTGACTTCGCTGACGGCCAGATTGATGACTTCACGTGCTTTGCCGGACAAACTGCTGTTCGCGTTTTGCAAAGTGAGATAAGTGCTTAACGCCGTCTCCGAATGGGCGAAGGTGGCGTACAGATTAGGCACGAAGCCCAGCATATTTTTCAGCTTGTCAAACAGGCTCTGATTGGCAGGTGTAACACTTTCATAACTGGGCACGCTGACGGTTTTCATGGTGAATCCTTATTAATTTTAACGGGTTAAACAATTTCGGGTTAAGAAATAACTACTGCGCGGTGTAGCCGCCATCCACGGCAATGCTCTGGCCCGTGATATAGCGTGCCTTGTTGGAACCGAGAAACACGATGGTCTGGGCAATTTCTTCCGGCTCTGCGCTCCGCTTGGCGGGCATCATGGCCAGCATACCGGCTCGGGCCTCTGCATTGCCACCCGTGAAGCGGTCGAGCATGGGGGTGTCCACCGGTCCTGGCGCTACAGCATTCACACGAATACCCAAAGAGGCCACTTCCAGTGCCGCTGTTTTGGTCAAACCTTCCACGGCATGTTTGCTGGCCACATACACCGAAGCGCCCGCCATGCCGATCTGGCCCGCGATAGACGACAAATTAATGATAGAACCGCTGCCCTGACTTTGCATGGCTGAGAGTTGATATTTCATGCTTAGCAATACACCCAGCACATTGGTGTCGAAGGTAGCGCGGTAGTTGGCAATAGTCTGACCTGTGACGGGGCCCAGTTCGCCCTCGGTGCCCGCGTTATTTACCGCAACGTCGATGCGGCCAAAGCGAGTCAGCGTTTTCTTTATCAGATTTTGCACCTGCGCTTCGTCGGTGACATCGGCGAGTACGAATTCGCTCTCAGTACCCGCCAGACGCAACTCGTCAGCCAGCTCCTCGCCCGCTTGCTTCCTGCGACCCGATACGACAACTTGATAGCCTTCTGCGGCAAAGGCCAGCGCGGTTGCCCGGCCTATGCCGGTGAGCGCGCCTGTGATCAAGACAGTGGGTTTGTTGGTCGTCATGGAATGTTCCTTTAAATTATTCAGGTGTGTATTGTGTGGCACTAGCCAATTTTGCGGAAGACGGTAAAAATGACTATTATCTATTCCATTCGGGAATTAATGGAGCGTTAAATGGATCGTTTGCAAGCAATGCAGACCTTTATTCGGGTCGTGGAAACAGGAAGCTTTTCAGCTGTCGCGCGCGAGTTGGCAAGTACTCAGAGTGCGATAAGCAAACAAGTGGCTGCACTGGAGAAATATCTTGGCGTGCGCTTGCTGGCACGCACTACTCGCACACTCAATCCGACGGACGACGGGCTGCGATATTTTGAGGAGGCGCGACGCCTGGTGGGGGAAATAGATGAGGCGGAAGCGCTCCTTCGGCACGGCGAGCATAGTTTGTCAGGATCATTGCGTGTGGCAAGTTCCGTAGGCTACGGGCTGCGCATACTGTTGCCGCTGGTGCAGTCGTTCATGCAAAAGCATCCGGATGTGCGGCTGGATCTCAAGCTCGACGAAGGCCTGGTAGACCTGGTGGAACACGGTATTGACGTGGCCGTGCGCATAGGCCCGCTGGCGGACAGCGCACTGATAGCCCGGCGAGTTGCCACCTCGCAGCGACTGCTGGTCGCAGGTAAAAAATATCTGGCGAAGCTGGACGGCAAGCAGCCCTGGCCGCGTATTCCGCAAGATCTGATGGATCACGCCTGCCTTGTTTACACCGGATTGCTGCCGCGTAATCAATGGGAGTTTCGCACCGCAGACGGCTCAGTCGTTACGGTGCGGGTACAGGGGCCGCTACAGTCCAATAACTCGGAGGTATTGCGCGCGGCTATTCTTGACGGGATGGGCATAGGCTACCTGCCGGACTGGTTATTGTCGGATTTGCTGGCAAGTGGCGATGTGCTGGTGCTAATGTCCGACTGGCAAGTAGCGCCTATACCTGTTCATCTGGTCAGTCCGGCAGAACGCAGGTATTCTGCCAAGGTGCGCGCATTTGGCGATCATGTTTTGAACGCATTGGCTACGCCGGCCAAATGAAAATTGACGAATAGCTATTCAGCTGGCTTTATGTCGCACGAACTTTCCATTTAACCGGAGTTAAACAGGCACTAAAAAACTATTCTTATAATCAATTTTGACTTTGCGTGCCGGATGCTAAAGGGGTGGCACTGCTAAAACTGGCGTTTAAACGTTTGATTGCATCCCTGCCTATTTTTATGGATGCGAGCAAAATTCGCCTGGTTGCATCATCCATGTGATTTCATCTCAAACCAAAATCCCCAGAGCCGCACAAAGAATTCCAATAGCACCCAAAGCATATCCGACGCATAATGCACGGCGAAAATTTATTATCCCTTGAATTCTACCTGCGGTTATATAAACAGACGGCATAAAGCAGACGGTGACGATGAGCCGGTGTGCGCCAATTGCCGACCAACACGGGCCAGAACTTTAGAGACTGGTTCCCGCAATAAAGCTGTCGTCCGCAGTTATCTTCGTCAGACACACTCTGCCCGCGTATCCTTCCATCATTATCGACCTGGCAGCGCCTGACGATGCCGGCGCACAACAGGCCGCCCAAGCCGCCAGCCTGCTGCTTTTCGCGATTTAAGGTTTTTGTGCTGTTGATAAATGAAAAGCGAACATTGCTTTATTGAATGTCGATGTTTATACTTACGTCTAAACGTCTCGCTGGAGAACTATCATGACGGAAGTAATGCTGGATATAAAACAATGGGGCAACAATCTGGGCGTTCGCCTGCCTGCCGCGATTGCGCGCGAAGCTCATCTGCATGTGCATCAGCGCGTCCGTATCTCGGTTGCGGAAGGATTGATCACCATTGCGCCCGTACAGGACGTGCCGCTGACACTGGAACAGCGCCTGGCTGCTTTTGATCCGGCACGGCATGGCGGCGAAACGATGCAAACGTCGGCGAGCGTGGGTGCTGAGAAATGGTAAAAGCTGCCTGGGTGCCTGATCGTCAGGAAATCATCTGGATCGATTGCAACCCGCAGGTCGGTAAGGAAATGCGAGACGTCCATCCCTTCCTGGTACTGTCCCCGCGCGCTTTTAACGATAAAACTTCGCTGGTCATCGGCCTGCCGATGACGACCGCCGAATACAACGCGGACAATCCGTTTGTGGTAGCGACCGGAAATGCCACAGGCCGCAAAGTTGGCAAAACCAGTTATGTGCTCTGCCACCAGCCGAAGTCGTTCGACTGGCGATTGCGCGGCGCGAATCCCCATCCGCTGGGAAAACTGGATGATGTAAATTTCATGCAGGTATGCGAGCGGCTCAACCAGATCATTCAGCTAGCCTGAGCCGGTATGTCTATTTAAGGGGCAGGTCTCCGGCGAAAAACGGGAGAAGTCTCCTCTCCCGCTTGCACCTTGCACTTGCTTTTACCTTGAACCTGATTAAATGTTGGAATGTTAGACCTGACCAAGTTCCCGTAATAATATTCGATGTGGCAATTTGATGAGATCATGTAATGTTCAGTGCTTTAACTAACTTCACCGCTGCTGACATCCGTTTGGGGGCAGTTAGAACATATGCCACTGAACACCGTTCTGTCGGAGCTCTAGGGTCTCCCGTTACTTGTGCACCATATAGCGACATACGCCAAACAGTCAATTCGCTACATTCTTCAGCTTTAATACCCTCGTAAATAAATACCCCATCGCCGAGATCAGCTTGTACACGCTTTTTAGCATGAGCGATAAATCCTTCAAATTTCGCGCGGGTTTCACCGGTCAAGAACATAGCATTCACAAGATGATCAGGCGGCAGATAAATTTGCCAGTGGTAATACGCGAGTCCTTTGGCGATGTATTCAAACAGCAAGGTGAGCCGTTTACTGTCAAATGGAATTGTCATATCCACCGACCACGGCTCGCCATTACGCGAGGTAAGAAATTTATCGGTACCATCTGCCAGCGCAATATGCAATTTTTTATTCTTGGCTAACCGTGGAGGAACCATCGAGTCTAGGTTTATAGCCGAGTCTGCATGCCTCGCGGCGAATGGCATCACAGCTGACAGATAATGCTCAAGCTCCGATTTTGCGTTATTACAAGCCTTGCATGCAGGTACCTGTGGAAGGTTTGATCTTTTATCTAAAAGAAAGAATGACCTTGAAATAACATGGTCGCCTTCCTCTGAAGAGTTCGGTGTCACGCAATAAACGCAGGTCTTATTCTTATACTTTTTACTCATTTATATAATTAATTAAGAGAGTGCAACAGCACAACACGGAATGGCAATCGCACATTAAATTAGCTACATTTTCCCCATGCTTTACCCTCATATGTTTTAAGAGTAGCTGGCACGGCAATGCCCAAGTTCGTGACCAAATTGCCGGATAAATAATAACGGGTTCCATATTTAACAACGTCGTAAACACGTTGTAACTTCTCACCACTGGTAGAACATAAAATCCTGACACTACTTCCAAATTTATTGAGTATTTCTTCTCCTGTACTACCGCAATTTATGCCATTTAAATTGGTTTTATCGAAGCTATCGGAATTGCATTTGTAATTAATGAGTTCCAAAACGTTGTTTTTGATGGTCAGTTGGTTAGATTTGAATAAGTAAATTCCATCAATAATTCCTGCTTTTTTTGGACGGAGTAATTTATATAATTCTGCGATAGACTCAAATTTTTTAGTTCCTTTTTTATCACTATTTTCAACTATCCATCTTGCTGCGAATTCTGCTTCTTCAGTTGTATCATTTGGTTCTCCGTGCTTGAAAATGATATCTTGAAATTTTTCACCAAGCTCAAAACCTACAAGGTTAGATATCACCACTGGGCGATGTTGATACTCTTCGTATAAATACATGCTGCCAAAATAGGAAGCTACCAATGCAATAGGGATGCCGATCAAGTATAGTATAAACCTCCTTGATTTCCCCCAGTTCCATCTATCCTTTGTTTGAGTGTAAAGCAAAATAATGCCACAAAAAAACATTCCGAGAAACAGCCCAAGTCCTAGACTCATATCACACGCCTTTTGTAAGTTTTGACTGCAAGCATCTGTTATAAATTAGGCAGACACATCAAAATAATAGCTATTATCCAAGCTTATTCAACCAATCTGGATGTTTTTTAACAAACAATTGCAACGAAAGTGTTGGGGTCTAACAATCCATTATTTTTATAAAGCTTTTATGAATCTGAATTTAATGGCTCAGATATCCGGCGAAAAATGGTAGAGGTCTCCTGTCCTGCTTGAACCTTGCACCTGCTTTTACCTTGAACCTGATTTTATCTTATACCTGATTTAACGTTGGAAGGTTTGACCTGACCCCGATCCTCCGATCCTCGATCCCCTATCACTTATAGGTGCTATTAAGAATAGCACCCCGTGACCAAAGTGTGGACTAGCTAGATTAACAATCTATATCAATATAGTCCTTATTAAATACCCTACATCAATTTTGCGGCATATTTGTAATTTGATGCAACGCAGCTGCGTATATTGGCCTCAGCTCTTGCCGTTCGTCCGTATTCAACTTGTCAGTATAAAATGCAACACTCTTTGCTTTATTTGTAGAAAATTCATAGCCCAACAACAAAGCACGAACTGCCGAATCAGTATTGCCTATAGCAGCGAACACACCAGCGATTGTGTGGGGGCGTTGGGGTCAGGTCTCCCGTTTTGCGCAAAAAGGGAGACCTGACCCCAGTTTACACACAAAACGGGAGACCTGACCCCAGTTTACACAATTTTTTGGGAAGAAATCGGCTATAACGAACCGGAAGAACCCAAATATACAAAAAAATACAATGATAATGATGATAAACCTTACTGGTTTAACGAAGAAATAGAAAAAAACTGGCAAACCAAGGATAAAACACAGCCTAGAATTGTAAAACCTGATGATTTTACGGACTTAATCACCCTAAAAATCACAGATAACGAGTTAAAACAGCTTTTTGCCGAAGCCAAGGCAAAAAAAGTTTTAGACCGCAAGGCATAGATGTAGCGGCCTAATTGGATTAAACCGCTAATACATTAAATTACTCAGCCGAATGTGGGTTTAATGTAAAGTTTACTCTGAGATTAAGGTTTGTAAACTTTGAATATCATCCCTTAGTTGTCGACCTTCACTAGCAAGAGCAATATTGGTTGTGTAAGTTAGCACAGTGTTTATATACGAAATTTCTGTTTCTGTCTCCTTTCTCATATATTTAATCCTAAAATTGATAATTTTTGAAACTAGCTTTATATCTCTATTGTCGAAAAAGTCATTCCGAATACGGACGAGAGTAAGAAGTTCGTCCGTTGCTGTATCAATCTGTGTAGTCATCCGTTTAAATTCATTAAGATTTTCTAAATTATTCTTGTCCCCCATAAACGAAGGGGTCATATCTAACAGATTTTTTGTATGGATACTAAATTTCGAAGAGTAACCATTCAAATCTTGTTCTAACTGAATGCTATTTGGAGTTGCAAAAGTACATATGGTAAATAATACCGTTGCGGTAAATACCGCCATTTTGGCTATAAAATTAAACATTTTAGTATTTCGTTAGGTGGTATTTAGCTGATTTGAGTAAAACCAAGGTCTAATAATTGTTGTTCAACCATATTAAGCAACATCTCACCACCAAATGTTACATAGATTGAACGGATTGTTAATACTTCCCCCGTGGTTGTGCAAAGGTTAGAAGCGGTATTCCACTGGCAAGCTATTCCATCAATCTGCATTACCCTTGATTTAATAACATTCTTTGTATCGTCTAAGCCTTGGACATCAATAAAATAGCCAATCTTGGAATGATTTTTCTCGATCTCAATTTTTTCATTATCTCTTTGCCACATTTTATTAACTGAAATCAATTGGTTAACTCCTGTCATATTGATGAAAATAATTTCTGAAAATTAAGATGGCTCATTCGCACGAGCTTAATACGGCAAAAATACTGGTTAAGTTTAGTTTACTCTCATTTAGGGGCGTTGGGGTCATAGGGGCGTTGGGGTCATAGGGGCGTTGGGGTCAGGTCTACCGTTTTTCGCAAAAGGGGAGACCTGACCCCAGTTTACACATCTCGAACCAAAATCCCCAGAGCCGCACTAAGAATTCCAATAGCGCCCAAAGCATATTCGACGCATAATGCACGGCGAAAGTTTATTATCCCACTTGAATTCTACCTGCGGTTATATAAACAGACGGCATAAAGCAGACGGTGACGATGAGCCGGTGTGTGCCAAAAACGGGACTTCAAGGGACTGATAAATTTTAGATACGTTACTTGTAATTTTCAGCTTGAATTAAAGTGCCGACTGCTGAGTATGCAGGAGTTTTAGGCATATAACATTTTCACAGCTCATTTAAGTCAGCGCAGTATATCAGGACAGCTTATACAGAACCCTCTCCTGCATACATTTGAATAGTTCTGTCTAATTCACGTCAGGTGACATTGAATGCAAGTCGACTCGATCGCTGAACAGCTTTTCTTTACGACCGTGCGCATAGACACGATCGCGCAAAACGGCGGAACAGGGTCGGGAACGGGGTTCTTTTTCTCCTATAAGAGGGGTGAAACGAACTACCCTTTCGTGGTAACCAACAAGCACGTGGTCATGGGAATGCGCGAGGGCGCCCTGTCCTTTCTACAAAGGCAAGACCAAACACCACAACTCGGACAAGGCTTCCGCTTACGCATCGATGATTGGCAGGATGCATGGTTTGGTCATCCATCGCCTGAAATCGACATCGCAATTTGCCCATTCGCACCAATCGAGGCACATATCAAAGAACAGCACGACCTCGATCTGTTCTATCGATACGTATCTGATGAGATGATTCCAACTGTCGAACAGGCAACAAAGTTGGATGCACTTGAATCCGTTACTTTCATTGGGTATCCAAACGGCGTTTGGGATAGCAAAAATCTGCTACCAGTGGCGCGAAGGGGCATGACCGCTAGCCCTATTTCAGTGGACTTCGAGAATACGCCGCGCTTCTTAGTCGACGCATCAGTTTTTGGAGGGTCGAGTGGCAGTCCCGTATTTATTATGAATCAAGGAATGTACACGGATAAAACAGGCGGTACAGTCATTGGATCGCGCCTCTTTTCGTTGGCGTCATCGCGGCGGTATTCTTTCGAACGCAGCTCAATCAGATCGTCGCCGTTCCAATCCCAACACAGGTTCAACCTATGGCGCAACAGCAAGAGATGATTGACCTTGGCATCGTCTTCAAGGCCAGAACGGTTGTGGAAACAATTGAAGCTTTCCTAACGGTCAAGAATTTCCCCTAACCAGCAGTCGAGAGGGACTGCGCAAAAATGCGCAGAGCCGGTCACTCCACGTCGATCTTCCTCAGTATCTCGGTTGGCAATATTCGGGAAAGACTGGTTTGGAGTAGGCAAATTAATCGACCTGAAAAAATCTCCAATGTGCTATCAACGGCAGGTCAATTTTCGGAAATTAATGCCCCCTTACAAATAAACAGCGGACGTTTGATGAGCTACCGTGATCCTCAGATTCTGCGCTGGTGCCGAATAAGACTACAATGAGCTAAAATCATCGAATAGCTACATAACTAAATGACTATGACATCAATTATTGATTTGGATAAGTTCCATAAAAGCACCATTGGATTCCCTGATCACGTTTTTTTAGATGATGATGGCAAGCCTTCCGCCGAAGTTTTGAGGCGAGCACTTGGTTTTAATCGTACTGACTCACGTAACGTGACGCGATTTGAAAAAAGCAAAAAAGTGACATTGGATAAGTTTCTTTCATTGCATTCTGGGCGGACTAATCGTGCGAAGCTATTTTGGTTGCATACCGGCGATTTCAGAAAAAAGGGGGCGCTAACTTTTTTCAGTAGCGATTATCGTGCTTGTTGGGAAACGCAGGTATTCGATCATGTTTTACCAGGCTGGCACCTGTTAGATTCGAAAAAAGGCAATACATCGCTATATTCCGCTCTGAGCGACGCCAATAAGAATGAAATTGAAGCATGGTTCAACGAATATGTTCCACTCGATGTACTTTCTGATTCTGAGAAAAAAACAAAAAGTCCGGATATTGGCATCGAGCACGATCAATTGATGGAGTGTTCAGCGGAAGTTTACTTGCATTGTCTTGCAGCCTTGGATGGATGGGAAAATTGTGATTCTGGCAGGCGAAAAGAGCTGGCTGAGGTGGCTTTTGCGTGTTTCACGGTTCTCGGCCCATCCGCGTTGAACTGCGCCGCCACAAAAGTTCCTGAGCTTCTAGGCTATTATAAGTACGTGCGTGGAATCGCCCACCCGCCAAAGAAAAGCAACAAACGAGGAAATGAAAAATCGGATAATTGTGTGCAAAAAGATGACACCAAGGAATCCGCAGAGCCGCTTGCCACCCTAGTTGCCGCGCCCTCAACGCTTCATGATTTTTACGGACAACTCTTTGATCTCGCGGAAAGAGGCAAAGCGGCTCCTTTTGACGCGAGTATTGCCGATGAGATGGAAAGGTTATTGCAGCACTTCCCCCAGATGAAGGAAAAGATTGGCATTCCCGATGACATTATTCGCGATGTATTTGATGCATTTGTTGAACATTGCATTACGCTTGGCGCTGATCGTTCCCTTAGTGTCTTTGAAGAAGATGATTTTCTGTCAGCGTTTAAGGAAGCATGGTTCGCGTTTCTAAATACCCAACTGCAAGCCCCCGTTTCCGTTTCATTTTTTGACGACCTGATCACCCAGGCAACATCTACCTTCGAGGCTCTGTCGCTATCCATTACCCAGTTACGTGAGAAAATCAGCTACTGCGGCATGCAAATTACAAAACGCGATCAAGAATGCGCGGATGCGGGGTTCAAAGAACGGCGCGAGCTTCAAAAAGCGATAGCCGCGTTGATACTAGAAAAAAGTGAACGCGTTTCAGAGTTGGCGCAAATCGAAGAAATGGCAATCCAAGCACTATTGCCAGCTGGAATGACTATTGACGATCTTCCCTCGGGGAACGAAGACGTTATCCTATCCAATTCGGAATATCATCCAAGTGCAATAATTGCGATCAAGGAGCGCCACGATGCCGCTGCGACAAGCAGGATTGAGAGCGACGCGATCATCGGCGCAGTAGTCGCTAAAAGCAATGCGCCTGCTATAATCGCGGCACCTTCCGCACAAACAGAAGTTAGCATTACACCATCAATTGTCCCCGAAAGCGACCCGTCGGTTACTCCCATCGCCGTTCAAGCACCCGAGTGCGTTCTGTCGATCAAGTCCGTTGGGAATGAAATTAAAACCACAATTGAGAATAGCGGTGCCGTGCCAGAAAAGGACGAAGGTGTCGAACCCGCTCAGAAAATGGTTGTTGACGAAAATATCAGTGTCAATACGATTGATATGGCGGAACATAAAAACAAAAATGACGTCGCAACGACGGATTATTCCGCAGATGCTGTCGTCGCAAGTGCATTTTTCGTGGAATCGCACAACAATCGTGGTCGCGTTTCTGCAGTGGCAGTGGAAAACGTTGCATTGCATTGGATTGATCTTGGCTATCTGAACTTTGCCTACGCAGCCCTAGATGCGGCTAAAAAAGTGCCTTGGGTTGATGGCAAGATGATGGATCAGTCTCTCCTCCGTGCTGCCTATTTTGGCAGCCATGTTTGGCCTGGTGACCAGACTGGTATATCAATCATTCAAAAACAATTGAATTTCATCTCTCATCAGGTTCTTGAAGAATCGTTGAATCGTCGACCGGGCGGCAAGCTTGTGCCGTACCTCATTTTTTGCGCTAGCTTTCAAGCGTCTATTTTTTCTGGTAACTATACTAATGCGCCGAGCCTTCTTGCGCAGGTTGGTGATTATTTCGACAACGCTACGCAACGCATGATTGCCGACATTGTGAGTTTCAGTAATCGTGGGCATCGTCTCGATTTTGAATCACTGCGTTTGAGGCAGCCGATTGAAGATGGAAAAACACAAATGGAGACTCTGCGGTTGCGCTTGTCGGATTGGCGCCATCGCATCATCAATAAACAGACTGGATGGGCGCCGGCACGCAAGGCATTGCACGATTGCTTGTCCCTTCCAGATTTCATGGAAACTATCGCAGCAATTGAAAGTGGCAGTTCGAGCAGTTCAAATATAGTGCAGACATTCGTTGAGAATTATACTGATTTGAGCAAAATAAATAGCCTTATCGAGTCTCAAATTCAAAAAGTCCAAAACGGAGTTGGTGTACCAATGGAACGCAACGCACGTATCTGGCTCCAGAAGAACATTGAAGAAATTTCCGAGATTGCGCGCGACTGGTTGATTGAAATTCGGAGTCGTCTAAATCGCAATACGGATACGCAGATGTTTGCCGAGCGACTCCTGACCCAGTTACGCACTGTGCAGGCAGAGTTTCAAGCCGCAATGGTTAAGCGGACACAGGGGTTGGAGCATCGTTGCGGGTCAAAAATTACACTGAGCTGTGTGAACAACGTTCTCAAAGTGATCGAAGGTGATACATCGGTCATCTGGCCTACTAAACGAGTGAGCGCGACCTTCGGTTTAGCGGATGATTTGTTTGCAATCGACGGGATGAATGACGATAGTGAAGCCCAGTTGAATTGGTTAGTCGAAAACATCTCCAGTCCGTTTGATCTGGAAGTTGCAACAAAGTATGCCGAACAAGCTCGCGATTTCCGGGTGGCGCAGTTGCTGCTGCTGCTGCGTAAAGACCGTGGCGATAATGTAGCTGCCGAATTGCAGGAAGTCAAAAAAAAATCTGATAGAAATCTTTATTTACTGGGGCAAAAGGCCGAGCGTGTAAAGGCCATGATTGACAATGCTGCGCTCGTTAACTTGATTGAAGATGAACGCGCTGATCAGATTTCTGCTGACAACGATTATCTCCTGGAACAAATCAAAAGCTTGGATGCGCTTGATTCAGTACGTGTACTTAATAGCGATTTAGATGCTTGGGAGCGAGACTTACTTTCGCGCTTTTCTGGCGAAATTACCAAGAAGCGTTACAGCCTCGACGATCTACTGAGAAAAGCCCGCGTTCAATTCGGCGAAGAAGCTGTTTCGGGTGCGTGGCTACAACAAATCAATCGTGCGCTGGACAGTCAAAATTTGCCTGTTGCCGAGGAGATGTTGAATCAACTCGAATCCTCTATCAAAGAAGGATCTAGGCTAGTGATTGAAGATATCACACCTAACCCCTACATCACTGGGTTCTTGACTGCTGAGGGACCGCTTTTTGAAGCCATTAAAGAGCATCGTAACCCACGTGAAATTGGTAAGTACCTGCTTGACAATCCCATCAAGGATCTTAATTTCAGCAATCCGAATTGCGTTGATATTCTTGAAAGAATGGCTGAATGGCGCAGCCATCCGAAGAAGTCCCTCGAAAAGACCTTCTACGATTCTCTCGTGTTGGTGCTGGAATACATCGGATTTAAGGTCGCCACTAAGACTTTTTCTGCTTCCACGAAAACCTCGCTGGGCTATGAAGAACAGGGCACGCGATTTAAGCGTGCGAGCATAACGGTATTGAATTCCGACACAGGTCGTCCATTCCCGCTCTTCGAAGACGCACAAGGTGGAGCTAGTCAGATCAACGTGATCATGGCGTTCAGCGACTGGAACGTGGAAGATCTCAAGGGCTATCTTGAAACGTTGGGTCTGGCACACAACCGCACGTTACTCCTGTCGGCAAAACCCATGACGAACATAGAGCGAAACGAGTTTGCTGCTTCTTGCAAAAAGAATGAGATTACCATCTTCCATGTTGATCCTGTCATTGCGGCTTACATGGGCAGCCTACCGTCGAACGATAACAGGTTGCGGAATTTTCTGTTTCTGAGCGCACCATGGACTTATTACAATCCGTACACACAAGGAGACGTACGCAGGCCGGCTCCGTATGAAATGCGGTATGGTCGAAAAAATGATGTGCAAAATCTTACGAAACACGGCGGTGACGCCATTGTATTCGGTGGTCGACAGCTTGGCAAAACGACAATTCTGCATGAAGCTGTCCGATTGTTTAATAAAGAACAAAATCAGCACGCGTTTTACCTGCAGATGGACCGAGATATGGCACGGCTCGATGTCGTGTCAAAAAATGCGTGGATGAGTGCCCGCGAACGGGTTTGGGCAGAAATTTACAAGTGTGTGGTAAAAGCAAAAATACTGCCGGAGAATCGTTATACGGATTTGGAATCACAGATCACAGCGATAGGAGACGAATTTAAGAAAGACGGTACGAGTAAAGTTTTGATCTGCATGGATGAAATCGATCCAATTTTGAAGCTCGATCATGCAAATGGTTTTGGCATTTTTCGAGGCATCAGTGAGCTAGTCAATCAGCCGAATGGCCGCTTCAAAATGGTCATCGCGGGCCTTGAAAATGTTAAGCGCTTTGAGGATGCGCCGAACTTTCCGTTGCCGCAGCTTGGTGGCTCACTCCAGGTATCCATTCTTCCCACTAAGGATGCCATGCAACTAGTGAATGAACCGCTTCGGATTCTGGGCTACGAATTTGATGATGATCTGCTGGCTGCTAGAATCCTAGTTACGACAAATAGGCATCCTGGGTTAATTCATATTTTCTGTGCTGAATTGCTCAAGTGGATGTCAAAACGCCATAATGATGCCGTTGGCGCGATTAAGATCACAACCAACGATGTAGTTCGCATTATTCGCGATCCGAATGTTAATAAGCTGATACGAAACCGATTCGACATGACGTTGAATCTTGACAAGCGATATCTGGTTATTATTTACAGCTTGATCAATAGCCAGCGCTCCATTGGGTATTTTACGTCGTCACAAGCCAAGGTGACATCGGAGTATTGGTTACCGAACGTCTTCAAACCGATGACTGAAAAGACTTTTGAAGCGTTCCTTGATGAATTGGTTGGCTTGGGTGTTTTGCGCCCGAGCACTGACGGTCGAGAATTTGCCCTGCGTAGTGCGAATATTCTTAATTTGGTTGGCAACCAAACTGAAATAGAAGAAAAACTCCTCCAGACTATAGAGGATATGAATTTCGATGACCCTATGAGTGGACATGCTAATCTGGAGGTCGCTCCAAGCAACTCCCCGCATTTGTCGCCGCTTACATTCCGCGACGAGAAGTTCTTGATAAGCGCGACTGCCGCCGAGATACGGGTAAATCCAGAACTCACCAAAATGTATTCGGTTGCTGTGGTTGCCGGGTCTGAAGCAATGGGTATGGATGTCGAAAAACTCAAAATATCGCTCCCCTCGCTGGGTAACTTTGAAAATACCTGCTTGATCAACCGAGCGACAGCATATGAAATTAAGCATGCGACCGATGCAAGCCTCAAGGGCTCGGCAGGTTTTCGCGCACTGCTCGAAAATTTCATCAAGAAAAATACTGAGCGGGCTGCACAACCCCTCATGATGTTGATTGAAGTAGATGGCTACTTACCGCTGGCCTTTACACTGGATTTGATTGATATTGCACACGAGATGACCTCCACGTCGAACAAACTTAAGTCACAGATCCGCGTCCTTTTCCTGCTGAAACCGAAGGCGATATGGCAATGGGAACTTAATGGTGCACTGACCAACGGCCGCGAACAGCTTCAGACATTTATTTGCCTCGACCGGTGGAGCAAGACGGCGTTGTCATATTTATTGAGCCAGCTTGGCCTTATTAATAACGCTGCAGAAGTCGATTTGCTGCTTGACTACAGTCAGGGCTGGTACTTTTCCCTAACTAATCTCATCCAATCTCGATCACGTTATAAACTGGCTCAGACTCTGGCCGAGTTGACGAGCTACGTGTCTTTCGAAAATGAAAAGAGTAAGCGGCTAATTGAATTCGCCAGCAAAACAGGTGTGACCGAATTTGAATGGGCACCGAGCCTTTTGCTATCTCTTGCGAAAAACGACACGTTCGACGCGGAAGATGTCGCGACAATAGTTCTGGTGGAGTTAGAAGATAAGTATGGAATCGATTCAACTATGGCCCCAGCCATTTTGCGCTGGTTCGAGCGGTTACGCGTGGTTGACCCAATGACGTCGGTGCGAGCTAATCGTGGCAATATTGTCTACCGCGTCAATCCGAGCATCGTAACCGCGCTGAAAGAGGTGTCGAGAGCCGGAACCACACTGTGAGCAATATTGCGGGGCATGAAACGACGGTAACATGGGCGTCCGCCGCACGGGACGGCTGGGCTGCCATTCCTGCACGAGAGATACTCGATCCCTCATCGGGAATATTTTCTGATATCGGCTTGAAATCGTTGACTGTCGCTGAATCTGTTGCTTTTGCCGCGTTGTCTCGATTGTTAAAAAACGGCAAATCAATGACGATCGCGTTGCCGCTTGCTAATTGCGACAACTTACTGCACCTGTGTTTCTATTTGCATCGTTTGCGGTTGGATGCATTCGAAGATTCCATTCGTACGCCATGGCTAAATCATCAGCGTATGGCTGCACGACCTCATCTGGTATTTATAACCCGCCCACTGATCCGGCATCGTCATTTCGCGCGCGTACCAGACCTGCACGCTATAATTTTGCGATCATCGACTCAGGCTAAACCCTCGCACCCAGATCGCCTTGCTACTATTTTGCTCGCCGCTGATCGAGACCCTGCAGCCGCATTAGAGTGTATTGAGCAGCAGACCAGGCCATTTGTATTTCTTATCGATGCCACACCGTCAGGGCTAGACGACGGTGCTGCAGATTTCATTACATCCCTTCACACGTATTTCCCCGAGGTTCCACGTATCGTTCTGATGGCCCTTGGCGATGCGGTCACGCTAGAAAAAATGGTTGCTTGTGAAAGTGCCGGTCATCTATGGCAAATGAGACTGGGTGACGTTGTCAAATACCGCGTCATTTCTCCTGCAATTGCAACGACAAAGTTGGAGATCGGAACGGTCAATGACTCTTCCACTAATGCACTTTTAGATGATGCCTTTAGTAAGTTATTTCAGCTTAGACGTGTCTGCGAAGCCGAAGGTAATGCGGCGCTCCTGAAACTAATGGGGCCTCTGAACAAGGTGATGACCGGGCTTCGTCAGCTCTACTTGCCACTTGCACAGCTTGATGAGCAACTTACCCGCGACACTAAACCCGGTCGTTTCCCTATCCGCTCTTTGAAGCGATGGCTGGAACTGGCGGGTGATGCGTCGTTTCGTTTTGGCACCACCCAAGCTGCCCATGACGCCGCAAAAATCGCATTATTGACCGCACACGACCACCTACTCAATGCTACGACGGGCAAGGAGCAGGCATTGCTCAGTCTGGTTGAAGCCGCTGCAAACAAAAAGATGAGAGTTGGCGTTCTCGTTGGGTCTAGCTCCGAGGCAAAATTATTGCATGACTGGTTCGATCGGATGCTCGATAGCCATATCAATGAGCTTGTCACCATCCAGTCAATGGATGATGCGAAATCAATCCTGATCGGACCGGATATGATTGAGCATATTGTTGTTGCTGGGATGTTATGGCCAAGTCGCCTGCACTGGCTTGGCATTGAATGTCGGCGCATCACAGTGCTCTGCTATCCGTTTGAACAAGTGTCAATGGAAAAGCAGATAGGGAAATGGTGGTCTGCCAATGGGGCGTCTAGCGTGGACGCTGGCGACAAGCTGAGTTTGTGGCAGCTAGAGTGGTCAGCGGGTCGATTACTCGATCAAGCAACCGCCCCGGATTCCGCAACCGCAATTGAGCTAGTGCCGTTGAATTTTACGGGGAAGCATCCAAAACCTGTATCCATCGTTGATCTCGATGTAACCGATCGGAACGCTGACTGGTTGGAAGTATTGCTTGCGGAGCCCGACCCCGAAGTGGACTCTTCACCGCTTACATCGTCTGACGCGGATGCAGATCTGGTGTGGATTACACTTGATGAATATCCAAATCCTATTCCTTGGAGCCGCCACCGTCCCACTCTTGTATTAAAAGGCGATGACCTAGTTTCAAAATTGCCAGCAGAGCTTGAAACAGACGACGAACTCATTTTGTTGATCAATAGCGATGAACGCGTAGCCACGCAGTCCAGCCTCTTTGAGCTATTTGTCACCGAATCGACTGGACTCGAACAGTTCACGCTCATCGCAGAAAAATGGCAGCACTTTGTGAGCTCTACTTTCGCCAAGCTAAAAACGGTTAGGGCAATGCGTGAAAAGCTTAAGGCCGGTGGAGTCAGTGTGCTTGAGGTTACAGTCAAGAACTGGATTAACCACCAAGTCATCGGCCCTGATGATCCCAAGGCAATTGAAATCCTTGCCACCTATCTCGAATTGAAGTCGCCTATCTCCCTCGCAAAACGGGTCAACAGCGCCATTGTGAAAATCCGAACAGAACGGCGCGCCATAGGGCGTGATCTGCGGGCGGCTATCTTGGCGCGACTCAAAGGCGCTGACAAAGTGAGGATCGGAAAGCTGACGCTAGAGGTTGAAGCACTCGATAGCATGTTTGAAATTTGTCACGTACGTGAAATATGTACGCCACCACTCGTAAAAAAATCCATCAACTGCACACTGGCCGAGGTCGCGGAAGAAATCCAAGCATTACATCCTGACCGTCTTGTTTTTACCCCTGCTGCCTCACGCTCCATGCGCAACTGCGAATATCGAGACACGGAAAAATTTAAGCAATGCATATTGCTGATGGCAAGCCGGTTGCATCCGATGTATTTGGAAAAGAAAGATCGATTTGATGATGTTCTGGAGGCTTTTAAAACCCATCAGATCACGTATGCCCCTGGTATGGCAGATACCACTCAGGGGCGATTTGCCGTCTACAATCGTTTGTATGGCGGCGTGCGGGTGGATATTGGAAAACATTTCAGGATGGGAACCTCTTTCGATCCAACCAGAACAATACGTATTCATTATCACTGGGATGAAGCAGAGAAACAAATTATCATTCATCACGCAGGTGAGCACCTTCCAACGAACGCAGGCTGAGAGAAAAACATGGTATTGACCTACCCGGAAGAAATGCGATTGACGGAACGGTTTCTTGAATTGTTACGCTTGAAGCTGGCAGACAAGGAAACCGACATCCTGCCCCCGGCGGGGGTGCTTTACCAAACAATTGATCCTGCCGGGCAATCCCTGCTGGGCAGCATCGGCCCTGCGCCGGATCCGGCATTCCTGGGGCCACAGCCACCGAGTGCCATGGGCATGGTACTGATGGTAAATCCGGACGTAGCAGGCCAGGTTTCGTGTTCGATCTCGGGTCAGTTCGATGTCGTGCATCGTGAGATACCTGATTTGGATTTCATGCGCGACAACCTCATTGCGGAGGCCAAGGGGCTCAAGTTGAGTCAGCAAATTGCGATCGTATTTCGCCGTTTCACGGTGACATTTCAGAATGTCCCACTGCACTTCCAGGTTGATAACGTTGGTAAATGGGTAACTGACGACGGGGTGCTGCAAACTGAGATCAAATCGCATCAAAAGGAATGCCTGTCGAATCCACGAATTTTCCGGCAGTGCAAAGTCAACGAACGCGGCAATGCACAATTCTTTTTTGACTGGATCGATAAGTCTATTGTCGACCAGGATGCACTGAACAACACCATTTACTCACAACTATTTGTTGATACAGCATTGGTTGCCCCTTACCAAGTCAGGTTGCGTGGGCGGCTTCGACAGCTTCCAACGGCATTCAAGACTACAGAGAACCGATATTTGCTGGAGCTGTATTTCGAGAATCAGTCGCTGACGGAACACTCACGCGCTTTCGGCATCGAGCGTCCAAACTTGCTCGATGTGAGGTTCGCTGCAGAATTGACGCACGGTGCCCAGCACAATGTGCCTCACCGCTTGCAGCCGGAAGACTACCGTTATATTGCTGAAGACGGTCTGCCTGGTTATGGGATCACCTGCGGTGTCGAACGAGTCAGTGCAACCCGTTTTCGCACAAACTCTCTCCCAAAAACCGCACAACCCCGCGTGGAAGCCCCGCGTCCAGAACAGGTTGGCATGACCGAAAAACCCAGTTACGTAAAATTGGCAGGCGACCCGATACCGGTGCTCAATGCGTTTGTGGCGTCGTTGAATGCGTATCGAACGACATGGGATGCCCAGATTGCGCTGCTTGATCCGGTGCTCCAAGTTGAGGAAATTCAAGTTGCGCAGAAAGATCGCGGCAGCTTCGAAGCCGAACTTTTGCGCATTGAGGATGGTGTCGCGTTGATTCGTGACAATTCAGACCTCAAGATATGCTTTTGTTGGATGAATGAGGCGATGGGCAAAGCCATCAAGCTGCAAAACAAGTCCTTTGACGGATGGCATCTCTTCCAGCTTGGATTTATCCTCACCCAAGTCCGTGCCATTTACGAACGTCACCCAACGGAGAAACTCACCAGCTTCAGCGCCGACATCGCCGACGTTCTGTGGTTTGCAACTGGCGGAGGTAAAACAGAGGCCTATCTCGGGATCGTCGCGTTCTCGATGTTTTACAGCCGCGTCAATAAGCGCACATACGGCTGCAATGCCTGGATGCGTTTTCCGCTTCGCATGTTGTCCGTGCAGCAGTTTCAGCGGCTGTCTTACGTTGTGGCGCAAGCCAATATTGTCCGCCAACGGGAGAGCCTAGGCGGACACCCGTTCACAATCGGGTACTTTACCGGGGCCGGCACACCGAGCAATATCAGCCGCAGCAGTGATGATGCTCAAGACAGCTTTTTACCGAACCTGACACCGGCTAAACTAGAGGAGTTTCAGTTTATCAGCGATTGCCCCTATTGCGGGCAGATAAAAAGTATAGGTCTTGAGCGACACTACGCGACCGCGCGCCTGAAGCACGTTTGCAAAAATCCGAACTGTTGGTCGAATACCGAAGCCTCAACAGGTACTCATGGGGAAGGTATTCGCGGCGAAATTGGTATCTATGTCAGCGATGAGGAATGTTACCGCTACCTGCCCTCGGTCATGGTAGGAACCATCGACAAGCTCGCCGTCATAGCGCACAACAAGCGTTTCGCAGGTTTCTTCGGTGCGTTCCGCCACTTCTGTCCTGAACATGGATTCTCTGCTGATGCGAAGTGTGTTCACACGCGGATTGTCGAAAAGATGGATGGCGGATATGAAGGTGACCCATGCGGGAACAATTCCCGTACGTCGGAGATTCGCACGCATTTGCTTGATCCGATGCGCGATCCAGGTTTTTCCTTGCTGATTCAGGATGAGCTACATTTGTTACGCGAGTCTCTGGGTAACTTCGATGCACATTACGAGACGCTGATGGCGTCCATGCAGATTGCCTACGGTGGACGCACACCCAAGGTGCTCGCGGCAACGGCGACCATCAAAGATCTTGAAGACCATATACATAACCTGTATCTGAAAAAGGCGTGCAGCTTTCCCGCGCTGGGTGCAACGCGTGGCGAATCATTTTATGCAAGGCGTGTGATGGATATGGAAACGGGTGCGCCACTCGTGCGACGCTGGTTTGTCGGCATACTTCCGATCGGCAAGGGAAATGTGACGATGCGTGCGGTAGCGGAAATCAGCTCGCGGTTTCTGGATCAAGTAGACGATTGGCGGGAAAAGCTGCTCGCGCGGGATCCGATATTACTGACGTTCCTCAACTTCACGTCTGACCAAGCTGCTGCTGCAATGGCTTACATCGAACGAAACCTGAACACCGATTTAATGTACGCTAATCGTAAGCGCAACATCACTGAAGTGCTACGTTTTCTGGAAGAGGCAAATGGGCGACGGGGTGTTGAGCGTGGCTACAAGCAGCTCGATGGTGAAACTTCCCTGGAACACATCATGGGTGCCATCCGCCATATTGAAGGAAAAATGCCGGACGATCCGACACGGCACGTGATTGCCACCAGTGTTGTTTCGCATGGCATAGACATCGCTGAGCTTAATTTTATGATTCTGGCGGGCTGGCCAAGTTCTACTTCTGAGTATATTCAGGCCTCCGCGCGTAGCGGTCGAGTGCATCCAGGTATCGTGATTTCAGTTCTTTCATCCAGAAATCTATTTGAGACCAATGTCTTTTTAAATTTTGACGACTACCATTTTTTCCTCGAAAAGTTGGTGGAGTCTGTCCCAATCAATCGCTTTGCGCCGAACATCCTCGACAGAACATTGCCAGGCGTACTCTCGGCTATCCTTCTTAATCTGGCACCTCATGCAGCGCCTTGGGGTACCAACCTAGACCGCTACGTCAAGACTATCTACAAATCGCTCAATGTCGAGGGAAGCAGCGCCCGTCAGGATATTGAGAAATGGGTACTGAACGCGTTACTCGTCCCCGATGCAATGACGGGTGCGTTTGATCCTCGGATTTTAAATGACTTCCAACAATCGTTGACAAAGCGCGTCGGTGCCGCACTGCACCGATTGGAGCATTGGAATGCAGGAAAGATGGATCAGACGATAGGAGAGGCACTGGGTGACATATTTGGCCACAACCCGATGCGCTCCTTCAGGGATATCGAAAATCAGGTTCAGATAAAGGCGGTCAGCGAACAAGCCGAGCAGATTCTTGATGCGCTCGCGCGCTAATCGCAAATTCACGACGAAACGGGCACATCATGGAAAAAGAGCAGATTCAACGAAGCCGCCTCTATCGGGAGAATTTTCTCCCGGGCGCAGTCACACGTCTGCGTAATCAAGCCAATGCCCGCATCGTCGGCGTGCGCAACAACGATGTCGAGCTTGACGTTGTCGACAAAGCACAGCTAATTGATACAGTAAAAAAATTCCTCGCGGATTGGGAATCGCGCGGTGGCAAAGTTGACCAGGGTCTGCGTGATGCAATCGACCAGAATCGGGCTTCGATTCAATCCCCTTCAGAGATATACGTCTCGCCCTATCCTTTGCTGTTGCGATGTGAGTCGTGCAGCGTGATCGATTTCTATGATACCCGCAGCACGGATGACCGCGTAACCGATGCAATTAAGCGACGCATCAAGCGCTCTGCCCAAGGGCGTACGTATATCAAATGCAAAATTCCTACCTGTAGCGGAAGAATGCTTCAGGTTCCCTATGTCGGCGTTCATCGGTGCGGTGTAATGAACCCGATATTTGTGCCACACACGGCAAGAAGAAAAGAGAATATTGGTTTTTGGGATGTCGGTGGATCGTTTTTCAACAACTATTTCTTCGATGTGGACACGCACGACCGCCTTGCTGGTGCGCTGCAGGACAGTTGTCCTGCCTGTCACCAAGCTTTTCCAAATTCGAACGAGACCAACAAGAGGGGAACCCCTGTCACAAGCGGTGAATCTTTCTATTCGCAAATCGTACAGTACATCGCCTTTAGCAAGAAAATCGGTAGTCTTGCATCGCTGTTATATGCACAGATCAATGCGACGCAAGGAACCCTAGCGGGACAAACATGCGACATCGCAGAAGGCATAACCGGTGTTCTACTTGGCATCATCGATAGCGTTGAACTCGAAAAGCAATTGCGTGCAATGCTTGACGCAGAGTCGCCGTCGGACGTCTTGGTGCAGCAACATAAAGAAGAATTGGCTAAAAACCAGGCAACCAAGGCAAAGTATGAGCCACAAGCCAAAGACGACGATTTTATGGCAGGAATGCTCGATCTTGTTAATAAGCGCATCAAGGAGTTGGAGTCACTCCTTGAGATCGCTTCCGGGCGATTCAAGTCTGTTCGCCAATTCCTCGACAACGATGCCACACTGATTGCGATCGTCTCGGAGCGTCGGTCGATGGAAGCAGCATTTCTGCGACATGACGTACGCAGATTGACAGTGAAGCAATCCATCGATACGACCGCAGACGATGTCGTGCGCGCGACAAAAATAGACCATTGGACGAAGTTGCAAGCACGATACGGTGTCGCTGACATCGCACATATCCCTGACTTGCTGGTTGTCTTGTCGGCACTAGGATATACGCGCGAACGTCGGCTACCTTCCTTGGAGGCGGGTGCGCCACCGGTTGTCTTGAATGGTTTTGAGGATTCTCATGATGAGGGCCTGCGCGGACGGACCTCCCTGTATGCCATGTCGGCCAATACAGAAGCTCTATGGATTCGACTCGACCCGGTACGCGTGCTGCGTTGGTGCATTGAAGAGGCAGGATGGAAGAACCCGGGCGACGCCGTGCTGGCATCGAAACAGTCGGCTCATGCTTACCTGCTACAACACTCCCCAGCGCTCACGATGTCGCCCGGGGAAGTCTTTAAGCAGAGCGCTACAGAAATAGCCGGACAGAGTGCGCCGTTCCATCTCCTGCATACGATGTGCCACGCCTTGCTGTCGACGTCTCGTCGCCACACCGGATACGACGACCAGAGCTTGATGGAGTATCTGCTCCCGATGGATTTGTCGTTCGTCATCTATGTCACATCGGTTCAAAACTTCACTGCAGGCGGGTTGCTGACAATGTTTCAGCACTACTTGCTCCAGTGGTTCGACGATGCCTCGGTGTACGCATTCAACTGCGCCTTCGACCCTATTTGCAGTGATAGCGGTGGTTCATGCAGCGGATGCATCCAGAGGGAACGAGCCTGCGAAACCTTCAATCATGGGCTTTCACGTGCCTACCTTCATGGCGGCAATACGGATCGGGAATACAATCACACAATTAAGAAGGGTTTCTGGGATGTCGACGGGTAATCTTCACGACATTCTTCTGAATCGTGTTGCGTCCATGATGCGCCGACTATCTGAGAGCGACGCAAGGACGCTAGCGGCTGCCATGACTTCACGAATCAATGACGTTTTATCGGGTAATTCCTCTGATCACACGCAGCAGTACATTCCCGAAACTCTGGAACTTGAGAAAGAGATCGCTGAAGCTATTCCAATACACATGATGAATGTAGCGACATTAGCCATTCCATGGAAAGCTTTTGCTCTGGCGCACTATACTCCCTATGCAACCTTCAATGGACAGGAGCAGTCCATGGAACTTCTATGCAGTATTCCATCTGTGCTCGAACCTGCGATGCGCGAAACACTCTCTTCGACCGGCATATGGCCGGGAAGTATTCTTGATTGCCTGGCTGCGGTATTGTCCAGCGCGCGCGAAGAGATTGTGATGATCAATCCATATTGGTCGGATGCGGGTGTCGAATCGATTTTTCGGCGCATAACAGATCACCGCTTTGCAGGCCTGCGTGTCGTCATATTGACGCTTCCAGAAGCACCACAAATCTGAGGCCCTGCAAGCGCTTCATAATTTTCGGCGAAGAATGGTGGAAAGCGGTGCCAACTGCGAGATATTTTCCTTCCCTATTTCCCATCAATGGACACCGCTTTTGCATGCAAAATCTTTGGTTGCAGATAGTTTACACGCCTATGTCGGCAGCGCTAATCTCACCGGAAATGGCATGGATGCAAGCGTTGAGATTGGCTTGTCGTTCCATGGCGCCAAGGCTGCGCACCTTCGAGATTGGATGATGGCTTTGTCCTTGCAGTTAGAAGTTTGGTGAGTAATGTGACATGGCAGGGGGAGGACACGAAAATTACTTCTATGCATACTTCGGCAGAGTTGGATCTATCGGCAGGAGTGGGTCGCAGTCATTCAGTCAGACTGTTTTCCGCCGATCCTATGTCGGCTTACTATCATATTGCGGATGCTCAGAGTAAGCGTCCAGCCGTTCCATCTTGAAGTCGTTGGCGAAAGCTAGGAGCATAGCGTCCACCTAATTTAAGTGGACACTATCATGAGCACTACGAATTCTGCGTCACGCCGACGCACGTATACAACTGAGTTCAGGCAAGGACTGGTCGCACAATGCCAACC